>ULWY01077647.1_pt1 | contig 73224 bp, 57 predicted proteins | sample 1960761 | NCBI WGS metagenome assembly ULWY01 (sample SAMEA4835824, study PRJEB28245) | human gut metagenome | biome: gut microbiome; material: fecal sample | place: Denmark | collected 2008 | reverse complement strand
CAGACAGACTATGAATGCAGTACAGGAAACAGAAGATGCTGTAATTCAGGCATTGATCGATTATGAACAGCCAGTCAGTGTGAATAATATTCAGGCTGCAGAACTGTTACTCATGGAGAGAGGATTGCTGTATAAACAGATCTTTGGAAGAAGCGGGGCTGCCAGTACAGAAAATGACACAAGTGTCAATGACGCGTTTGAGTCAGCAGGAGACGTTGAGAGAGATGATCTGTGGCAGGCTGCAGAACAGGTAGCAGGCAATATGACTGATAAAGACAGTGCAGTCAGCGCATATCAGCAGCTAATTGGCGAGGCATCAGCAGCAGTTGAAAATCTGGTGCATGCATCAGATTCGGTTATTGATGTGAAAGCTGCACAAACACTTTACAAGAGTCTGTCGCTGGCCGGAAATCTTGCAAAAGAAGAAAATTATGAAATCCCGGTCAATATTAGAGGAGAACTGACATCTATCAATTTAAAGATATATCATAACAGCAGTCAGGTGGGTAAAGTTACTGTAACAATGGATACAGAGACACTTGGCAAAGTAGTTGCAGATTTTGATGTTACCGGTGAAAAAGTTTCAGGAATGATCGCATATGACCGAAAGCTTTCCTGGGATGATATGAAACAGTTGGAAACAGATCTGAAAGAAGAATTTACCAGAACACAACAGGAAACCGGTGTGGAGAAGAAGATATCAGTCAGTCTTGTAGAAACAAAAGAGCTTGATCTAAACAGATTTGGACAGGACAGAGATATAGAGGAATCCGAGAAGCTTTCTACAAAAGAATTATACCAGACAGCCAAAGCTTTCATGACCGCTTTGCAGGGTCTGAATCTTCAACGGGCAGCAGCCTGATGTACAAGCATAGAATATGTGCAGAATAGGAGAGAAGAAACATGAGAATCAATTATAATATTTCATCTATCATTGCCAGAAATTGCCTGAATAATAATGATAACCGTCTTTCTAATTCTATAGAAAGGCTTTCAAGTGGATTAAAGATCAACAGTGCGGCAGATGATGCAGCAGGTCTGGCAATTTCATTAAAAATGAGTTCACAGATCAGATGTTTAAAGCAGGCAAACAACAATGCAAACGATGGTATTTCTGTTGTAAATACGGCAGATGGTGCTATGACAGAAATGCATGAGATCCTGCAAAGAATGAATGAACTTGCCATTCAGGCAGCCAACGGCACGAATGCCGATTCTGACCGTGAACAGATCCAGTTAGAGATCGATCAGCTTGTGCAGGAATTGGACAGAATTGCAGAGACAACACAGTTCAATGCACAGAATCTTTTGGATGGTAGCTTCGCTTATAAAGGCTATACCAATACAGAGAATGTCAAGGTTATGTCCTATAGTGATGGTGTGACCAGTGGAACCTATATGATCAAGGGACTGGAGTATTATCATGATGAGGATACGATCAAAGATTTTGACGCATATATCAAAAAAGATGCAAATGGTGAAGTTACTCATGAGGATAAATACTCAGCAGTCAGTGCTGATAAAATCCGTGATGCGCTTGTAACAGATGTGACAACAAATTCAGGATTGAAGGCATTTCCAGATGGTTCCAGAGTTATACTGGAGGATGAGAACATTGTGATCAAGGGTGAAGATAACTTTGAAGTGAAGCTGACGCTGAATAACAGAAAAGCAGTAGGTAACAGTGGAGTAACAACAACCAGTACACCAAAATATTATACAACTGATAGTTTCAGAAATGTAACAGTAAAAGATGCCAGTGGAAATGTAAAGTATAATATCAGTGAAATAAGCTTTAAAAAACAGGTAGATGAAAAAGGAAAACTAATAACAAACACACCTACAACAATTAGTTCTGGTGCAACACAAAGTAATTTATTAAGCGGTCTTTCTAATGATTTTGCAGATGCTTTCAGAGATCAGTTTGGGGACAAGACAATTAAGGTTACTTCCTGTACCTATGTAAATGGTAAGTTTAAAATCACTGCAGAACCTACAGATAAATCATCACAGGAAGTAGAAAAGGAATTTGAGGTTATTATAGAAAATCCTAACGGTTGGGATGAAAATAAGAACGGTTCGTATATAAGTACCTTGCCTGTTACAGTACATGGTAATCTGTTAAATAATTATCTCTATACGCATACGGAGACTACCAGAACTACGTATAAAGTAGGTGATGTCAATAATGATAAAGACAGCATCCTTCTTGATCTTACAGGTATTGGAGCAATGCGTCTGCAGGTCGGAGCCAATGAAGGACAGGTGATCCAGATAGAGATACCGGCACTACAGGCATTGTACATGGGAGTGAAGGATCTGGATATTACTACAGAGGACAAAGCTACAGCAGCCATTGATACCATTGGAGATGCCATCAACCAGTTATCGGGAATCCGTGCTAAAATCGGTGCATATGCCAACCGTATTGAACATACAATTACAAATCTTGACAGTACAGAAGAAAATATGACAGCGGCATATTCCCGTATCATGGATGTGGATATGGCTACAGAAATGACAGAGTATTCTACTGTGCAGGTATTGGTACAGTCCTCTACAGCAATGCTGGCACAGGCTAACGAGAGGCCACAGTCTGTATTGCAGCTTCTGCAATAACAGTATAAATTTGTGCCTGCACAAGGTACCAAAGTACCTGAAAGCTTGCAGGTGTTTGAAAGGCGTGGTTATTAGTATGACAACAGAAAAAAAGCAAATGTTTACAAGAAAAATTACACAGGCAAACAGAACGCAGCTCGTAGTCATTGTATATGAGATGCTGCTTGTATATCTCGAGGATGCCAGAAATGCCCATGAGGCAAAGGACAGAAAGGAGTTTGTCCACAATCTTGGGCTTGCCCGTGAATGTATAGGACAGATGCGTACCAGTCTTAATTTTGAGTATGAACTGTCCAGAAACCTGTTTTCCCTATATTGCTATGCAGATAAGGAACTGGCAAAAGACATCTATGGTTTTAAAACAGATAATCTGGATGTGATCCAAATGATCTTCACCAAGCTGCATGATGCATATTATACTATCAGCAGTCAGGATCAGTCAGGCCCTCTTATGGATAATATACAATCTGTCTATGCAGGACTTACCTATGGCAGGACAGATTTGAATGAAAGTCTGACTAATTATGATGTAAAGAGAGGCTTCCTCGCATAGAGGGAGCTTCTTTTACGATATGGGTCTGTTGGTGCAGACTGCGTTCCTCTTCTAAAAACAATTCCATGCGCTGTGCCTGGTTTAACAGGAAACGATATCTCTTCAGCGCCGAATTCACTTCATAAATATAACAATCTATTAAATCAGGATCGGTAGCATAATCAAAACCACAGTAAGCAACCTCTAATGCATGCTGTGTTTTTGCAATATCCGCAAGCAGCATATCTCTGGGGGAAAGTGCTTTGTTTTTGTCTTCAGGAGGATCATTATTCAGGATACTTTTGAGGCTAAAATAAGTTTTCATGCTTTATTTACATCCTTTCTGCGAAGTTATTATAGTATAGGCGCTGTTGCTTTATTCTATGCAAAATACTGGAAATTAGTACGAGTTTTTACATCTCAGTACGAGTTATTACATTTCGGGTAGACAAATCACTGACACTTGATATAATCAACCTTCGTCAGGCAGACCGGTCAAAAGACCTGATAGAAAGGCATGAATAGCACAGTGAAAATTTTAATAGGAATTTTGCTTATAGCAGCCTGCATGGATATTATGAAATACAAAATACCTAACTGGTGCATGTTTCCCGGAATCGCAACAGGGTTGTTCCTTACCTGGCAACAGCAGGGAGGACAGGGATTGTTCATGACAATCTTGCAGATCATGGTAATATTTGCAGTTTTTTATCCCTTCTATCTGTTGGGAGGTATGGGAGCAGGAGATGTGAAGCTCTTTATGCTGTTGGGCAGTTATCTGGAAAAAGAGCAGCTTTTTACATGCATTATGGCAGCAATGCTGCTCGCAGGAGCTGGATGTGTGATCAAAATACTGTTCTCAAAACAATGCAGAAAACATTTAAAAGATATGTTCTTTTATATTCGTAAGATCATAATGACAGGAGTAGTTACAGATAATATGCCCGTTGCAGGTAAGGCGGCAACGATCAGGCTTGCAGTACCTGTATTGTGCAGTGTGCTGTTATATGCAGATGTCGGAAAGGCATGGTTATAAATGAGAGAAAAGTTACTGGCAGTTTGTGACAGGGATGAACGATATCTACAGGGTATGCAGGAGTATTTCGAGAGAAAAGGTGCGGCGGATTTTCATATTCTTATCTTTTCCAATTTGAAACAGGCTCTTACATACAGCCTGGAAAGGAAATTTGAGATATTCCTGATCGGAGAAAATGTATATACGGAAAGTGCAGATGACATACGGGCAGAAAAAAAATATCTGTTATGGGAGAATGGACAGGCAGCAGACAGAAGGTATCCGGTCATTGCAAAATTTCAGTCCATGGGAGAAATTTTTGCACAGGTAATGGAAGATTATGCGGCAGATGCATCCTGTAGCGGAAGCAGTGTACTGACCAGAAATAAAACAAAACTTATAAGTTTTTATTCACCGGACAGACCGGATGGGCAGACAGCCGCAGCGCTGGCAGCAGGGCAGATACTTTCAAATGCAGGAAATAAAGTTCTATATCTGAATCTAAGGGCTTTTGCCGGATTTGAAGATTTACTGAATACAGAGTATGAAGCAGATGTAACAGATTATTTTTATTTTGTTCTGCAGTATGCAGACAAGGCACTGTATAAACTGGAAAGTATGCGTAAATCTCTGGGAGGTCTGCATTATCTGCCTCCAGCACTGGATTATGCAGATCTGTTGCAGATTACGATGGAACAATGGAAACAGGCAATTGATATTCTGATGGATAGTGGCAGCTATGAAGTAATTATTCTGGATCTGTCTGAAATTTGTCAGGGCTTTTATTCATTGCTGGCAAGAAGCGATAAGATCATATTATTGCAGGGCAGTTGTGAGCAGTCTCCGTCAATGCAGTCCCAGTATCGTAAGCTGCTGGTGGCAAGAGGTGCAGAAACGATTGCAGATAAAACCCAGGTAAACCGTCTGCCGGAGGGCTGGGAGAGGGAATGTAGTGATTATGGACACCTGGAAATGACCAGACTGGGAGATCAGATGAAATGCATGTTGAGGGATATACAGGATAAAGGGATAGAGTATGGAGAGGTATGAACAGTGTAGACAGACTGTGGAAAATGGTCTGAGGGAGAGAATCGATCTTTCAAGAGAAGTGTCTGATGAGGAAGTCAGAGAAATCATAGATGATATGGTAGTGCGCTGTTCAAGGCAGTATGCATTGTCATTAAAAGACAGACAACAGCTTGGACGGGAAGTTTTTGATGCGATCAGACGAATGGATATTTTACAGGAACTGGTGGAAGCGGAAGAAATTACAGAAATTATGATCAATGGTACACAAAGTATTTTTATTGAGCGAAACGGAAGACTCTGTGAATGGGAAAAAAAATTTGCATCCCGGGATAAGCTGGAAGATGTGATACAGCAGATCGTAGCAAAATGTAACAGGGCAGTTAATGAAGCATCGCCAATCGTGGATGCCAGACTGGAAAGTGGAGCCCGTGTGAATATAATACTTGCGCCAGTAGCGCTTAATGGTCCTATTGTGACAATCCGCAGATTTCCATCTCATCCGATCGGCATGGATGATCTACTGGAATTTGGCTCCATTACAAAACAGGCAGCAGATGATCTGGAGAAGTGGGTAAAAGCAGGGTATAACATAATGATCAGTGGTGGCACAGGCTCGGGTAAAACAACGTTTTTGAATGCATTATCGCAGTATATTCCGTCTACGGACAGAGTGATCACAATTGAAGATTCAGCAGAACTTCAGCTTCAGGGAATTCCTAATCTGGTCAGGCTTGAAACAAGAGATAGTAAAGGAGAAGGGACAACTGCCGTTACGATCCGTGATCTGATCAAAAGTTCTCTGCGAATGCGGCCGGACAGAATCATTGTCGGAGAAGTCAGAGGCAGTGAAGCGATTGATATGTTACAGGCACTCAACACCGGACATGATGGTTCGCTTAGTACGGGTCATGCTAATTCTGCCGCAGATATGCTTATGAGACTGGAAACTATGGTGCTTATGGGAATGGACTTGCCTCTTAGTGCGGTACGGCGTCAGATCGCATCGGGGGTGGATATTATTGTACAACTGGGAAGGCTGCGGGACAAATCCCGCCGAGTCCTGGAAATTGCGGAAGTGACTGGTTATGAGCAGGGAGAGGTCATAACAAGAACTGTATACGAATTCATGGAAACAGGGACAGATGAGGATGGACGTGTGCTTGGGGAGCTTCAGTTTTGTAATCCGTTAGTACATACACAGAAGCTTGCGGCAGCAGGTCTATCATATTAACAAAAATTATGAAAGTAACAAAAATAAATAAAGTAACAAAAAATATTTTTATAACAAAAAATAAGCAGAGCAAAGAAATAAATTATGAAGAATACTATTTTTCAACAAAAGAACTGATCTTAAACATGATTTTTGGGTGTATGGGAATCGCAGTGATCAGCAGACTGTTTTTTAATAGTGTGATCGCATTTATCACATTACTTCCTGCGGTATATTTTTTCCTCATCAGGAGAAGAGATACTCTATGCAGAAACAGAAAACAGAGACTGGAGCTGGAATTCAGGGATGTGATCCTATCTGTGTCTACCAATCTGCAGGCGGGTTATTCTGTAGAAAATGCATTCAAAGAGTCTTATCGGGATATTTATATGCTTTATGGTGAGAACAGTATTATGGCACAGGAATTATATCTGCTGACGCGCAGACTTCGGAACAATGAGCAGTTAGAGGATATCCTGATGAGCCTTGGGAACAGAAGTGGAGTAAAGGATATCAGGGATTTTGCAGAGGTGTTTCGTATTGCCAAACGTAATGGAGGAAGTTTATCCGGCATAATCAGCAATACGGCGCACATTATTGAGGGAAAGGCAGAAGTCAGAAGAGAAATCAATACCATTATGAGTGAGAAAAAGATGGAACAGAAAATTATGCAGATAATGCCATTTGGTATGATGTTGTATGTTTCTCTGACATCTCCCGGATTTTTTGAGGGGCTTTATCATAATTTAAGAGGTGTTCTGTTAATGAGCGTGTGCCTGATCGTATATGCAGCAGCATATGTGCTGGGCGATAAAATATTAAAAATCGAGGTATAGAATGGGAGAAAAATTTGCGGCAAAACTGTATAAATGGCTGGAACATCTTCCTCGTAAACCGGATAAGCTCCTGTACGATCATAATGTCAGAGAAGATTTAATGACACTTGAGCCAACCGCAGATATTTCAGTAAAACAACGGGAATTTGTCATGGCTAAATTGTCCTTATGCTGCATGGTACTGGCAGCAGGTGTATTTCTGTCCTTTATTGTGTGGATAAAAGGCATGCAAAATACCGACATTGTGGATAATCGTATATATCGCGAAAATTACGACGGAGACAGTCAGAACCTTAAATTGACAGCCAGTGATGGAGAACAGAGTGCGCAGTTGGAACTGGAACTTATGCAGAGAAGCCTTACTGAGCAGGAAATAGAAGAACTTTATCAGAAATTTCTGACAGAGTTGGAACTGCAGATACTGGGACGCAATGAATCTCTGGATCATATCAGTTATGATCTGAACTTAGTCAATGTAATAGATGGTTATCCCTTTAAGGTGGAATGGATCATTCCGGAAAAATACATGGATATAAAGGGCAAACTTTTAAAGGATGCCTTAGAACAGCCACAGGTTGAAATGCTGACTGCCAGGGTAAGCTTTGACTCTTTTGAAACGGAATATTCCTTTGGCTGTAGTATCTATGACAGAGCAGAACCGCTTGAAATGCAGGAAAAACTGTCATTGGAAATACTGGAAGCAGAGGAAGCATACAGAGAAAAAGAATATATGATCCTGCCGGATCAGTTTCACGGAAAAGAACTTAGCTGGAGCAGGACAAAGAGTAACACGGGTATACTATATCTGTTTCTGACACCTGTAGTTGCCATCCTGCTTTATATCATGAAAGACAGGGATCTGCACAAACAGGTAGAGGTAAGAGCAGAAGAGATGCAGGCGGATTATCCTGACATTGTAGGGAAGATATCATTGCTTATCAGTGCAGGAATGACAGTGCAGGCAGCATGGAGCAGAGTTGTTTTAGATTATTGCAGAGAACTGGAACAGACAGGAAAGAAGCGTTATGCATATGAAGAAATGCTGTTGACAGTTCATGAAATGGAAAATGGATTAACGGCAAGAGATGCACTGGAGAAATTTGGACGAAGGTGCAGACTTGCAGGATATACCAGACTTTCTGCTCTTTTGACACAGAATCTTACAAAAGGAAGTGCCAATCTGGCATCCATGTTGCAGGCAGAAGCTGCAAATGCATTTGAAGAACGCAAACATGCAGCCAGAAAACTTGGAGAGAAGGCGGGAACGAAATTACTAGTGCCGATGATCATGCTGCTTGGCATTGTCATGGTTATCATTACCGTACCGACATTACTTTCCTACTGAATTTAACAATAAAAAATATAAGAATGGAGAATGAAAATGAGAAATATAAAAACTTTTATGAAAGAAGAAGATGGAATGGGAACTGTAGAAGTAATTTTGATTATTGTGGTACTGATCAGCTTAGTCAGCATATTTAAGGGCAGCATTACCAGTATTGTAAATGATATTATGAAAAAGGTTAAGTCCGGTGCCAACAGTATCTAATAAAAAGACCTGTCAGGGTTATCTTACAGTCTATCTGTCCCTGATGTTTGCTGTTATTTTATCGCTGCTTCTGACTCTTATTGAAGGGGCAGCGATAGGAGCTACCAGACTTCAGGCTGAATTGGTGGCGGATTTGGGACTGGACTCGATTTTTGCAGAATATCATAGAGAACTGTTAGAGCAGTATGGGGTATTTTACATAGATGATTCCTATGGAAATGAAAAAGGCAGTATCAGCAGGGTGGAACAACACTTATCTGATTATATGAGATATAATTGTGATCCCAAAGCAGATGGCAGGATCAGCCTGGGGCATAATCTGATCAAACTTAAGAATCCTTATCTGGAAATAGATCAGGTGTCTTTTGCCACAGATCAGTATGGACAGGTATGGAAAGCACAGGCAATTGAATGTATGAAAGAAAGGTATGGATTCAGTTATATCACAGACATAAAAAATTATCTCAATGTCATAGAGGATCATGGTCTGGTCAGGCGCGATATTATGGCGGAAATAGAGGATAAGAAGAAGGAATTTGAAGCCGGATTACGGGGAAATGAGATTACAGAAACGGATGTCAGTACAGATGGTGGGTATTCATATAACCAGATTACGCAATGGCTGGGTACTGTACAGCGAATTGGTGTTACACAGTTAATTGCACAGGATCTGTCAAATCAGAGTGTAGATACAAGGCAGTATATTTATGCACGCAGTAAGGCGGGCGTTATGAATCAGGGATGCGGACTGGCAGAGGGAATTGATGATCCTGATGGAATAGATGACGAAATCCTGTACGGGCAATATCTGCTTGAGTATTTTGGTAATTATACGAAACAGAAGGAACAGGGACTTTTAAAGTATCAGATAGAGTACATTTTATATGGTCATGATAATGATGCAGCCAATCTTCAGTCTTTTGTCAGAAGAATGCTTGCTCTGCGTGCAGTATCAAATTTCATTTATCTGAATTCTACCGATCAGGTAAAAAAGGATGAAGTACTACTGGTGTGTGAGGTTCTGTGCACATTGATGGGAGTGCCACAGCTTGCCAAAGTACTTACATATATTGTCCTTGGAGTATGGTCATATATAGAAGCCATTGCAGATGTGAAAGGTCTTCTTCAGGGATATAAAATACCGTTATTAAAGGAAAAGGGACAGTGGAAAACCCATTTGTGGGGCTTGTTAAAAGGTGTTATATCCGCAGGAAATGTAGAGCCTAACCAGTTACAGACAGGACTTTCCTACGAAGATTATCTAAGAGTCTTTCTTGCATTGATGAACAGACAGGACAAAGTGATGAGAAGCCTTGATATCGTAGAAATGGATATAAGGCAGACGGATGGCAATGAGTATTTCAGAATCGATCAGTGTATTTCCTATTTGCAGGCCGGGTTTGGATTTTCTGATGCAGGAGGCCGTGATTATGTGTTTGACCGTGCCTTTGGATATCAGTAGAAGGGAGGCAGGCAGATGTTTTCTTACAGAAACTGCAATGAAAGAAAAATAGTAAATATGAAAAGGAAAGGAAGGAAAACAGAGATTCTCCGGACGAAATATGCAACCAGATTTTTCGTGCACATATCTAAAGTCTGTAAGAAGATATCTGCCTGTTTTTCTTCTAAGGAACAGGGCAGACAGCTAAAGGGGAGCATGACAGTAGAGGCAGCCTTTGTACTTCCTTTCTGTCTGTTTGCGTTGGTGAACCTGATGTCCATTATAGAATTATACAGATTACAGAGTAACCTGAGTGCAGCCATGCATAACGCAGCCAAGGATATGGCGGTATATGCACATTCTATTGAGACGAACTCTACGCTGCTTAATACTACATATGCAGCGATCAAAACGGAGTCTGAACTGGGTATGGATTATTTGGACCATTCACCTGTAAGTGGCGGTGCACTGGGTATTGTCTGGCTTCAGTCTGAGTTTTTGGAGAAAGAGGATTGCATCGATCTGGTGGCTTCCTATCATGTGAATCCAACATTTGGTCTGATGGGATATCGTGGTTTTATCATGTGTAACCGTACCAGAACAAGAGCATGGACGGGGTATGATAACGCTGGTGCCGCAAAGGGAGGAAATGCAGACCAGTTGGTCTATATCACACCTCATGGCAGTGCATATCATTTATCCAGAAACTGTTCCTACTTAAAACTGTCAATACGGGGTGTGGACAGAGATGTGGTAGGAGAACTTCGTAATAAAGATGGAAGTATATTTTATGCCTGCAGTGATTGTGGTAATAAGGACAGTGACAGGGTATTTGTAACGGATTATGGAGAGAAATATCATACGAGTCTGCAATGCAGTGCTTTAAAAAGGACTATTTATCTGGTTCCATTGTCTCAGGTTCAGGGGCGCACAGTATGTAGTAAATGTGAATGATAAAATGCTTGAATAAACAAAGGTTATAGAAAGGTATGGTTACAGGTTTGAAAATAATATATGGAGTGATAACAGTTATTATGCTGCTGTTATGCGTAGAAGATATCAGACAAAAAGAGATCAGTTGGTGGAAACTTGTTATTTTGGGAGTTATTTGTCTGGTCGGATGCGTTATGCTGCCTGATAAAAATCTGTGGAGTATGGCAGGAGGAGTAGCGATAGGATTGTGTATGACAGGAGTTTCCATGTTCACAGAAGGACAGATCGGTATGGGAGATGGAATTGTGACAGGGTTACTGGGAAGCATGTTAGGGGCAAGAGGATGTCTGGTAATGCTATGCATTGCTTCCTGTTTTATGGCAACCGTGTCGGTGGTTCTTTTAATCTGCAAGAAAGGTGGAAGACACACGACTTTACCCTTTGTACCTGCATTACTTGGCGGATATTTAACGACATTGGCGGTACTTGGATGAAAAACGGAAAATTTGAAGGATATTTCACTGTAGAAGCATCCCTGATCATGCCTGTTGTTATACTTTTTATGACTACGATGCTTTTTGTCGGGTTTTATATATATGACAGATGTATGTTGGAGCATTGTGCTTATGAGGCAGCAGTGCGGGGAAGCAGCAGTCTTTACAGAAGCAATGAAGAGGCGTATGAAGTGACGAAAAGGGCAGTGGACACTTTGCCTGCCAATAAGATATTTGCAGCGCGTAATCTTGAGTATACGATAACCGTAACGGGTTCGCAGATCAGGGTAGTCTATGAATGTGACGTCAATATTCCATTGCAGAAATGGCTAAGGCAATATACGAGAGAAGCGGAGTTTCATATTTACGCAGCAGGGCAGGCACCAAGGGGCAGACAGGTCAGGCTGATACGGGCAATGAACCGACTCATGTAACAGGAAGGAGATAAGTATGGGAACGGAAGGATTACCGCAGAAAAGTTTTGAAAGAAATATGAACCATAACTATATGATATTAGGCAGATGTGATTTTTTTGATAAAAGCCAGGATGAGACAGATTATCGGGTGAGAATGCTTTTAGATAATAAAATCAATGGATTACTGCCGGTGTCACATCGAATGATCAATGGGGAAAGTAAATATTATTATGAGATCAATTCCCTGCAGTCTATGGACAGGGTATATGCAAAAGATGAATTGGATCATCAACAGCTATGTAATTTACTGAAAGGCTGTATCCGGCTCTATGATGCGTTGGAGGAATATTTACTGGATGGATCGCAGATCATACTTAAGCCGGAGTTCATTTATCTGAATATGGATAGTCTCGAACCATATTTTGTATACTATCCATACTATGAAAATGATGCCAGAGACAGTTTTGCTGCATTTATAGAAGATCTGCTGCGTAAAGTGGATCATACAGATGAACAGGCAGTTATGCTGGCGTATCAGGTTTATCGCTATACCAGAAATCAGAACTATGTATTGAATGAAATTATGCAAATGCTCCAGAATGTCCCGGAGAAGCATCAGGAAGTGAACGAAGTAAAACAGGATATAATCTGTCAGGAAGAGAATTATGATAATTGGGACAGTATTTCCTATCAGTCAGCGTATACAACAGATAATGAGGAAAATGCAGAAGAAACAAAGATGCAGGTGGGCGCTGAAAGTAAAGATTTCAAGGGGGCTGTTATCTGTCTGGTGCTTGCAGCGGGTGCAGTAGGATTGTTATGTGGTTCACAGTTTCTTGGACTTTATCCTTTGACAGAGAAACAGGTATTGTATTTATATGGTGCTGTCAGTATGTCCATTATGGCGGGGGTGATATTTCTTGCCTGTTATTTCCGAAAGAAAAACCGTGCAAAAGAGATTGAAGAATTACAAAGAGAAGATGAGCCGATACGTTCCATACCGACAGAATATGCTCCGGTCAGAGAAGAGATGGAACCAGAGCGCAATCTGCCAAAACAGCCGGAATATAATTACGGCGACACGATCTGTCTACAGCAGATTTCACCACAGGAGCCATATCTGTCAGGGCGGGTAAATGGAGAAGATATTACCATCAGACTGGATAAACTGCCTATAACGCTTGGAAAAATGTCAGGGCGGGCAGACTTTGTTATCTGTGATAATACAGTAAGTAAGATCCATGCCAGAATCGAAGAAAGGAATGGGGCTATCTATGTAGAAGACTTAAATTCCACCAACGGTACTTTGCGTAATGGCACAATGATAGGTATGAATGAACCGGTATTGTTACAGGCAGGTGACGAACTGACAATAGGCAGGGTAAATCTGAGATTTTGTATATAAAAAACCGTATAAACCAATTGACTGTGGATAAAAATGGCGTTATACTGAATTTAATCACATATGGGAATGCATGAGATTTGGAGTCAAGCATAGAGATACCTGAGGAAGGTTTCTTTTTGCTTGGCTTTTTTGCGCATGTGGTTCTGAATAGTTGCTTAAATAAGAAGAGGAGGATAGAGATATGTATGATGTAATTATAATTGGTGCCGGTGTGACAGGCTGCAGTATTGCCAGAGAGTTGACCAGAAAGGAGAGAAGTATTCTGGTGCTGGAAGCATCCAGTGATATCTGTGAGGGAACGAGTAAGGCGAACAGTGGTATCGTGCATGCAGGGCATGATGCAGTACCGGGAAGTCTCAAGGCAAAGTTAAATGTCAGAGGAAATCAAATGATGGAGGAATTGTCCAGAAAGCTGGATTTTGCATATAGACAGAATGGCTCTCTGGTATTGTGTTTTGAAGAAGAGAACAGGGGAAAGCTGGAGGAACTTTATGAAAGAGGCTGTAAGAATGGTGTACAAGGCTTGCAGGTCTTAGACAAACAGCAGCTTCTTTCCATGGAGCCTGCTCTGACACATCATGCAATTGCGGCTTTGTATGCACCTACAGGTGGTATTGTATGTCCTTTTGGACTGACGATCGCCATGGCAGAGAATGCAGCGCAGAATGGAGCGGCATTCCTGCGAAATAAGAGAGTTGACGGCATAGAGAGCATGGAACGGGGATATCGGATTTATACAACAGATGGCAGCAGTTATGAAGCATCACTGGTGATCAATGCTGCCGGAGCACATGCAGATGAAATTCATAATATGCTGCCTCTAAAAGAAGGGCATAAGGAGATGCACCTGATTGCCAGAAAGGGTGAATACTGTCTGTATGATAAAAGAGCAGGAGAACTTGTGGATAAGACGATATTCCAGTTGCCGGGTAAATATGGTAAGGGGATACTGGTGACTCCTACAGTACATGGTAATCTGCTCATAGGTCCTACTGCTGTAGACATCCCGGATAAAGATGGTGTAAATACAACAGGCGAAGGATTGGAAACAGTGATGGAAAAGGCTGCGCTCAGTGTAGAGAAACTGCCGCCAGCCTGTCAGATCATTACTTCCTTTGCAGGGATCAGAGCACATCATGAAAGTGATGATTTCATCATTGAAGAGTCCAAAGGGTATTCCGGATTTATTGATGTTGCAGGAATAGAATCGCCGGGGCTGACCAGTGCACCTGCAATCGGTGAATATGTGGCACAGCTTGTAAATCAGATCGCACCTGCATCGGAAAAAAAAGATTTCATAGATCACAGACGGGGCATAATCAGCATGGAGCAGGTTTCCTTCGAGGATAAGCAGAAGCTGATCGCGCAAAATCCCGTCTATGCCAATATGATATGCCGTTGTGAAGGAATATCAGAAGGAGAGATTCTGGATGCGATTCACAGACCTGTGGGAGCTACTACAGTGGATGGTGTCAAGCGCAGGACAAGAGCCGGAATGGGGCGTTGTCAGGGTGGCTTCTGCTCTCCTAAAGTAGTAGCAATCCTTGCAAGGGAGCTGGGTGTTCCTATGGAGGAGATACGCAAGTCCGGTCAGGATGCAGTGCTGTTATATGGGGCTACGAAATAAAAGAAAGGTGCGGTGCAATATGAATATAAGAAAAGAAATCGTAATCATCGGAGGTGGTCCTGCCGGTATGGCTGCCGCATTGGGAGCAGTAGAACAGGGAGTGGAACCGCAGGATATTCTCATATTGGAGAGGGATGCGCAGTTGGGCGGTATTCTCAACCAGTGCATCCATAATGGATTTGGACTGCATACATTTAAAGAGGAACTGACAGGACCGGAGTATGCCAGTCGTTACCGCAGACAGGTAGAGGCAAAGCAGATTCCGTATAAACTGCATACGATGGTCATGAGCCTGAGAAGTGGCAGGGGTGAAGATGGTTATGATAAAGAAATCATTGCTATGAATAAAGAGGATGGAATGTTGATGATCTATGCTAGGGCAGTCATTCTGGCAATGGGTTGCCGGGAAAGACCAAGAGGGGCTTTGAATATACCGGGTTATCGACCGGCGGGTATTTATTCAGCAGGAACTGCACAGTATTACGTTAATATTGAGGGCAAAATGCCCGGAAAAGAAGTTGTGATCCTAGGTAGTGGAGATATTGGGCTGATCATGGCGAGACGTATGACCCTGGAAGGCGCACATGTACAGGCTGTAGCAGAGCTGATGCCCTATTCAGGAGGGCTAAAGCGTAATATTGTCCAGTGTTTGCAGGACTATAACATTCCCCTTCTGCTAAGTCATACGGTAGTGGACATAGAAGGAAAAGACAGAGTAGAGGGTGTTACGATAGCGCAGGTCGATTCCAAGGGAAAACCGATCCCTGGTACAGAAATTCATTATGCATGTGATACCTTACTGCTTTCCTGTGGACTGATACCGGAGAATGAGCTTTCTGTTGGCTGTGAGGTTGAACTGAGTCCGGTTACAGGAGGACCTGTTGTGAATGAGAGTCTGGAGACTACAATAGAAGGGGTGTTTGCCTGTGGTAATGTGCTGCATGTGCATGATCTGGTGGATTATGTATCAGGAGAGGCAAAAGAGGCAGGCATGCGGGCAGCATCCTATTTAAGCCGGAATGCAGAGAATACACAGTCACAGGAAATCGTACAGATTCATCCCGAAAATGGTGTAAGATATACTGTTCCTTCTGTTATCCGGCTGGCTCATATGAAGGATACCCAGACAGTACGTTTCCGCGTAGGCAGGGAATACCGCAATGTTAAGGTATGTATTTATGCAGATGACAGACTGCTGCGTTCCTTACCTAAGAAGACAATGGCACCCGGTGAGATGGAGAATATCATTCTTATGAAAAAGGATATGGTCAGGGAAGATGGAACGGCTGTGGGTAGCATCCGAATTACGGTAGAAGAGGGAAAGGAGATGTGACACGTATGTCAGAAATGGAAACGAGAGAATTGATATGTATAGGCTGTCCACTGGGGTGTCCTCTTACTGTAGAGATGGCAGAGGGGGAGGTTATATCGGTAACGGGCAACACCTGTCCGAATGGAGATCGTTATGCCAGAAAGGAAGTAACAGATCCGAGAAGGACTGTGACCAGTACTGTCAGAGTAGAGAATGGAGTCCTGCCTGTGGTATCAGTCAAGACTGCACAGGATATTCCTAAAAATAAAATATTTGACTGTATGCATAAATTAGCTACAATAAGAGTAACAGCACCTGTACAGGAGGGAGATGTCATTGTAGAAAATATAGCCGATACGGGGGTTTCGGTAATTGCGACCAAGGACATCGCCAGAGTATAAGTACAGTCAGGAATTAAACGGAGGATGAGGGTATGCAGAGTAAACAATATATTATGGCACTGGATCAGGGTACGACCAGTTCACGTTGTATTCTTTTTGATAAGAACGGTAATATCATCAGTATGGCACAGAAGGAGTTTGAACAGATATATCCAAAGCCAGGCTGGGTAGAGCACAATCCTATGGAGATATGGTCATCACAGCTTGCAGTTGCAACAGAAGCAATGGCTAAGGTGGGGGCAGATGCTTCTGATATTGCAGCTCTTGGCATTACCAATCAGAGAGAGACAACGATCGTATGGGATAAGAACACGGGACTGCCTGTTTATAATGCAATCTGCTGGCAGTGCCACAGAACTGCAGATATGGTAGAGGAATTGGTGAAGGATGGTTTTGGAGAAGTGATCAGAGCCAAGACAGGGCTTGTACCGGATGCGTATTTCAGCGCAACAAAGCTGGCGTGGATACTGGAAAATGTGGAAGGTGCCAGAGAGCGTGCAGAGGCGGGAGAACTGCTTTTTGGAACAGTGGACACCTGGCTGATCTGGAATCTGACGAAGGGACGTATCTTTGTAACGGATTACACGAATGCTTCCAGAACAATGCTTTATAATATCCATGAAAAATGCTGGGATGAAGAATTGCTGGAGAAGCTGCGGATTCCACGCAGTATGCTTGCACAGGTAAAGCCCTCCAGTTGTGTATATGGCATGACGGATGATGGATTGCTTGGTGGTGAGATCAAGATAGCAGGTGCGGCAGGTGACCAGCAGGCAGCGCTGTTTGGTCAGTGCTGTTTTGATGAAGGTGATGTGAAAAATACATATGGAACCGGCTGTTTCCTGCTTATGAATACGGGACACAGAGTAATTACTTCAGAGCATGGTCTTTTGACAACTATTGCTGCCAGCGATCAGGATGAGCTTGAGTATGCACTGGAAGGCAGTGTATTCGTTGCAGGTGCAGCGATCCAGTGGCTGCGTGATGAGATGCGTATGCTTAAAAGTTCTTCTCAGTCAGAGGAATATGCCAAAGCTGTAGAAGATACCAATGGTGTGTATGTAGTGCCTGCTTTTACCGGACTGGGAGCGCCTTATTGGAACCAATATTGCAGAGGTATGGTGGTAGGGATCACCAGAGGATGCAGTAAAGAGCATTTTATCAGAGCAACATTGGAATCCATTGCTTATCAGACCCACAGTGTTCTTCGTGCCATGGAACATGACACAGATGTCACAATTAAGAAGCTGCAAGTGGATGGAGGAGCCAGTGCCAATGATTTCCTGATGCAGTTTCAGGCTGATATCTTAAAAGGTGACGTGTTAAGACCAAGCTGCATTGAAACAACAGCCCTTGGCGCAGCCTATCTGGCAGGGCTGGCGGTGGGTTACTGGAAAGACAGAGACGAGATACGGGAGAACTGGCAGTTATCCAGACGTTTCGTGCCGTCTATGGAAGAGGAGAGTCGCCAAAAGCGCCTTCACGGCTGGGATAAAGCAGTGAAATGCGCTTTGATGTGGCAGGAAGAATAAAATCAGTGTAACACTTTCGTATTCTGTAACCGATATTGCTTGGGCGTGATGTTCTTATATTTGCGGAAGGTCTTGATCATATGGCTGCAATCAGAGAAGCCTGTTTCCTGACTGATATAGGTCAGGTCATAATCTGAGAACAGCAGCAGATCTTCCGCTTTGGTCACGCGGATATATTCAATATATTCTTTGCAGGAGCGGCCGTAAAGCTGGCGGAATTTTTTGGCAAAGAAGGAATAACTCATATTGCACATGGATGCCAGATCCTCTACTTTAAGAGGTTGGTTGGAATGTGCATCAATATATTCTGTGATTGTGTCTACAGAATTATCCTCTGGCTGGGTTGCCAGCATAGGAGGTGTATAACCGTGATCTCTCCAGATACGCACCATGGCAAGCAACAGGCAGGTCAGGGAAGCATGCATGGCAAGATTATAGCCGTAATTTCTGTGTTCGTATTCACGGGCACAGTTATACAGATAAGATTCTATCGGATAACCGTTTAGACTTTCTTTGGAAAAATGGATAAAAGCCGGATTGTAATTGCCAACCTGCAGAATGGCAGATTTTAACTGTGGCATGATGCTGGAGTTATCATGAAACCGGTTCAGGTCAAATTTTAACACATAATAACGGCGGTGCTCTTTGGTCGTACCTCCAATAGAGTGGAGCTTTTTAGGCAGCAGCGCGATCATGTCACCGGGTTCGAGATGGTAGACATCCCGATCACAGGTCACATCTGTAGTTCCTTCTAATATATAGAGAACCTCCATGTAATGATGCCAGTGCTGATGCACAGGAAAGGCATGGATGTTGGTATCAAATATAAATGCCTCATAGGGTGAATTTAAGATATCTCCGTATTCAAATAAATTATGCATAATTTCCCTCCCCATTACCGTTTATTGTACCATAGCCGTTTGAGCATATCCAGTGCGGCAGCAAAAAACAGATACCAAAAAATTATGAAAATCATTTACTAAAATGACGAAAAAAGGTATCATAATAATGTGAAAACATTTGTTAATAAAGGGGTAAAATTATGGAAAAACAGGAAAAGGAAATTGTCTGGGAGCAGGAAGAACAGGATTTTCTGGATAATTTCAAAAGAAACAGCGGAAGCAGTATCAAGACGCTGCTTGGCTTGTATAAGGGGCATTATGTTTCGTTATTTTTCTCGGTGTTGTTCTTTTTTATCAAACATTCGCCGGTATGGATTCTGCCTATTGTAACATCCAATATTATCAATATTGCAACGAATCCGGATGAGAATGTTGTGAGGGATATTTCGCTGAATGTAGCATTTATGTGTGTCATGATCATACAAAATGTCTTTTCCAATTATGTGCATGTCTATCTATATTCCAAGACTATCCGTAATATGGAATGTAATCTGAGAAGTTCTCTGGTGCGCAAGCTCCAGCAGTTGTCCATATCCTATCATAATGCGATGCAGTCGGGACGATTACAGTCCAAGATCATGCGAGATGTGGAACAGATTGAGACACTTTCAAGACAGATATTTATTTCCGTATTGAGTATTATTATGAACATTGCAGTGGCTTTGGGTATCGTTGTGAGCAAGAGTCTGACGGTATTCGTATTTTTCGTGCTGACAGTTCCGGTTGCCGTAATTATCATGGTAGTATTTAAGAATAAGATCAAGCTTCATAACAGACAGTTCCGTAAGGATATGGAAGAGACTTCCGTACGGGTAATGGAGATGGTAGAACTGATTCCTGTCACCAGAGCGCATGCACTGGAGAGCACAGAGACGATGCGCATGCAGGAGCAGCTTGAAAATGTGGCAAAGAGTGGGTTGAAGCTGGATATCATTCAATCCTATTTCTCATCCATCAGTTGGGTGGCGTTTCAGGTATTTCAGGTGTTGTGTCTGGGCTTTACCGGTTATCTGGCTGCGCAGGGAGAGATCACAGTAGGTGAGGTCGTTATGTACCAGACCTATTTCTCCAGTATTGTTGCACAGGTATCCAGTATCATCACACTGCTTCCTACGATTGCCAAAGGTCTGGAATCTGTAGATTCTGTAGGAGATATTTTACTGAGTCATGATATAGAGGATAATGACAGGAAAAGGAAGATCAAAGAAGTGCATGGCAACATTACCTTCGATGATGTCACCTTCCATTATCCGGACAGTGAAGAACCGGTTCTGTCACATTTTAACCTCTCGATCAAGGAAGGTGAGACAATCGCCTTTGTAGGCGGTTCCGGTGCGGGCAAGACAACAGTACTCAATCTGGTAATTGGATTTATCAAAACAACAGGCGGCAGAATCCTGATAGACGGACAGGATATGAATGAACTCAATCTCAAGAGCTTTAGACAGCATATCGCAGTTGTACCGCAGACCTCTATTCTTTTTACAGGAACAATACGTGATAATATTACCTATGGTAAAGATGATATCAGCGAGGAAGAATTGCAGAAGGTTATTGATGCGGCAAACCTGCGTGAGTTCATTGATTCCCTGCCGGATGGACTGGATTCCAAAATCACTGAGCATGGTAGCAATCTAAGCGGAGGGCAGAGACAGAGAATCTCCATAGCCAGAGCTTTCGTACGTGACCCAAGTATCCTGATACTGGATGAGGCGACTTCCGCACTGGACAGTATTTCTGAGAAGCAGATACAGACAGCAATTAATAATCTGGTAAAAGACAGAACAACACTTATCGTAGCACACAGACTCTCTACTATAAGAGATGCTGACAAAATTGCAGTGATCGGACATGGTGGTCTGGAAGAATTTGGAACTTATGAAGAGCTGATGGCCAAAAAGGGTAAATTCTATGAATTGAAAGAATTGCAGATGTAGGTTTAAAACCAGATAAAATTTGCTTGACACATTGTAAGAAGTATTGTAAAATACAGCTTGTCGTTGACAATGTGTCGATGCCCAGATAGCTCAGTCGGTAGAGCAGAGGACTGAAAATCCTCGTGTCACTGGTTCGATTCCGGTTCTGGGCACTTTGCGGGTGTAGTTCAATGGTAGAACACCAGCCTTCCAAGCTGGATACGTGGGTTCGATTCCCATCACCCGCTTTGATTATGTACATAAAAGTGCCATAATTTGTACTTATAAAAAAACAAAAATTTTGTTGACAAACTATGTGAAATCATGTATGATAATCAAGTCGGTTGAGTTAATACGACATATGCGATAGTGGCGTAGTTGGTAACGCGCGACCTTGCCAAGGTCGAGACCGCGGGTTCGAGCCCCGTCTATCGCTCTCAGAAACATTTTAATATTGATGACAGAGTACAGTCGATAAACAATCATTAAGACAAAACTTAATGAACAGAATTAAAATAGGTTATGTCGCAGCGGGTTTAACTCGCTATTCGCTCTCTCAATAACGCCCGCAGGTTTATGGAAACATGGATTTGCGGGTCTCTTTTTGTCTCACCAGTTCAGCCATATAGCCGGGCAAATGCGATTGTGCTTGCACAAATGAGCATTTGCCCGACTATATGGACTGAGCGCCACGTTCATGAGCAATCCGCCTGCGACAGCAGGCTTTGGAACGCGGAGCGCGAGATTGCGAATGGCGCGACTGAACGAGCCACGCCACCACCATGGACATGCCTCAACGGCGCAGCTCGTTGGGCGTACCTCTTCTTATACAAAAACAGGAGAATTATAATGAATATTGGAATCTTTGACTCAGGAATCGGTGGAATGTCTGTCCTTCACCAGGCGCTCACCACCCTTCCTCATGAAAACTATATATTTTACGCAGACACCGACCATGTTCCTTACGGAACCAAGACCAAAGAACAGGTCATATCCTATGTAGATGAAATGGTACAATTTATGATCGCCCATGACTGCAAAGCAGTAGTTATTGCCTGCAATACTGCCACTTCTGTAGCTGCTTCCATTATGCGCAGGAAATATCAGATCCCCATTATAGGAATCGAACCTGCTGTGAAACCGGCAGTAGAACAGAGCAAAGGGCGTCGTGTCATGGTCGTAGCTACTCCTTTAACGATACATGAAGAAAAACTTAAGAATCTGGTGCATAGAGTGGATAATGCACATCATGTAGATTTGCTGCCGTTGCCTGAACTGGTGACTTTTGCAGAGAGAGAAGAATTTGACTCGCCGCTGGTTGAGGCGTATTTACGTGATCAATTATCTCCGTATGATCTTTCTGCTTATGGAGAACTGGTGTTGGGGTGTACACATTTTAATTATTTTAAGGACAGTTTCCGTAAAATCCTGCCATCGCAGGTGCAGATCATTGATGGCAACGCAGGAACCGTTAACCAGTTAAAGCGTGTGCTGGAGCAAAAAAAACAGTTAGAGCAATTACATGGGAATGTAAGATATTTTACATCGGGCAGAGAAATTGTGACAAAAGAGCAGCTTGCCAGGATGGACCGGCTTCATGCCAGATTGGAAGAAATGTCACACATAGAGTAGAAATGTGAAAAGGTTATTATAAAGGAAAACCGGGATGTTACACAACAGGTGTATATCCCGGTTTTTTATATGCCTCAATAATTATTCCAGATTTAATTTACTGGTCATCATATGGATGTTGATGAAATACATGGCAATAGCAATAATGATCGTAATGACAAAAACGATGATAAAGGTTGGCATCATGATGCTCATCATTGGCAGGGTTTTGCCGGAAGCAGATGCTATGATAAGTTTGCTGTAGGTTGGAAGCATGGCAATATAGGTTACGAACTGCATGATCATGGTAACGATAAAGTAGGCAAGAATCGCTCCAAGGATACGGTGTCTGGTGTAGAATTGTCCCAGACTTACGCATCCCAGTATAATGCTGGGACCGGTAATGCAGCCAATAATACAGTAGATCAGCATAAATGCACAGTACTGGACCAGACCAATCCCCAATTCCTGCTGGAACTCAGTATTGATCAGAGCCAGGGAAAATGATCCTGCATAATGTGCAGAGCCCGAATTAACAACAGCGGCAATGATAACAGCGCCATATATTATAAGGGATAATATGATGCTTACCATGCACAGAAGCTGGATCAGGCATGCTGACAGAGTCTTGGCGCCTACCAACTGACGTGCGGATACAGGTAAAGTATGTGTCAGATATCCTTCATCGGTGTAACATGATTTGTAGAAACGAATAGCTATGATCAGGCTTGTTCCAAAGCTGCATACGATCAGTCCAAGATAGTAGATCAGGATAGAACCTATCAGCATAAAGAGTGAATAGCTGTTATTCACCTGATCGAAGTCAAAGTTAATGGAAACTACCATTAAGGAAGAGATAAGGGTTGTTCCAACCAGAACAGCAAGCATGATCAGGAACTGACGACTAAGATTTTTCCATTCATATTTCATTAATTTGCTTAACATGCGTATACCTCCCTAAAATAGGTATCAATTGATTTTCCCTGTTTTTCACGGATTGCATCTACTGTAGTGTGCAGCAGGAGAGAACCGTTTTTCATAAAGATCACTTCGTCAAGGATGTTCTCAATATCTGTAATTAAGTGTGTAGATAAAAGAATCGTTGCATTTTCGTTATAATTGGTAATGATCGTACGCAGAATATAATCTCTTGCTGCGGGATCGACACCTGCAATTGGTTCGTCAAGAATGTAGAGGTCAGCTTCTCTGCTCATAACAAGGATCAACTGAACCTTTTCCTTGGAACCCTTGGAAAGTGTCTTTAATCTGGCTTCCGGATCGATTCCCAGAGAAGAGAACATGCCATAGGCTCTGTCTTCGTTGAAATCGTTATAGAAATCTTTAAAATATTCTACCATTTCGCGTATTCGCATATTGCTCTGAAGATAAGTGCGTTCAGGTAAATAAGAAACGATTTTCTTGGTTTCAATGCCTGGTGCATATCCATTGATCGTGACAGTACCACAGGATGGAGTCAGAAGTCCGTTGATCATCTTGATCAAAGTTGTTTTACCACAGCCGTTGGGACCCAGCAGTCCGATGATTTTACCCCGTGGGATAGACAGATTCATATGGTATACCGCCATATAATTACCGGCGCCTTTATACTGTTTACATAAATCCCTGATTTCCAATAAAGAATCCATTTTTATATTCCTCCCTCAATTGTCTCTTTAACGAGTTTCAGGATATGGTCATTATCATATCCCAACTCTTTCATTTTCTCAAAAAAGTTCTTAATCTGCAATACTGCAATTTGTTTTTGAATCTGTTCGATCATTGTAGTGTCCTCCGTTACAGAGCGTCCGCTTCCTCTTTGTGTTGTGATCAGTCCGCTTTTCTCGAGTTCTGCAAAAGCCTTCTGCATCGTATTGGGATTTACACTTGCCTGCGCAGCAAGTTCCCTTACACTTGGCAGTTTCTCACCGGGCTTATAGATGCCGGAGATGATACGCATCTGGATAATTTCCAGGATCTGCGTATATATGGGACGGTCGGAATTCAATTCCCATTCCATAAGTATCATCCTTTCCTGATTTAAATTGTATTACTGTATTAACTACTTAATACAGTAATACAATAAATATGAAAAGTCAATTAAAAAATTAAAAAAATATAAATGAATAAAAAAACATTGAAATAACGAGATTGTGCATAAATATGTGCGCTAAAGTAGACTAAAATGTAGAATAAATACAAAAACATAGTAAAAAGATATAAATACTAAAAAATACAAAATTGAATATTTATAATGCATAATTATACAGAAAAACTGAAAATAGTTAAATTTGTGACAATAAAAACTATTGACATAAATAATAATTGAGAATAAAATAACCTCAGTCAAAGAAAAATATATGTTTATCGCCATAAAGGAGTGGAATAAGCCAATGTAGGCGTATTCTCTCCTTATTTTTTTTACAAAAGGTAAAGAACTATATTTAAGTGATATAAGTAAAGGAGAGTATTACAATATGTTCAAGTACATTATAAAGAGAATTGGTCTTGCGATTGTAACAATCTGGGCAGTTGCGACCATTACCTTCTTTCTGATGAATCTGGTACCGGGTGGTCCGTTCTTATCCGAGAAAGCAGTCAGTCCTAAGGCGATGGCGGCGCTGGAAGCAAAATATGGACTGGACAAGCCCTTATTCGAGCAGTATATTACCTATCTTACAGATGCTCTGCATGGAGATTTTGGAGATAGTCTGAAACAGAGAGGACGTACAGTTACTTCTATTATAGTAACAAAGTTCCCTGTATCTGCCAGAGTAGGAGGTGTTGCTGTTCTGGTAGCACTGATATTTGGTATCCCGCTTGGATGTATTGCTGCAATGCATAGAGGTAAGTTCCTCGATAATCTGATCAGCGTTATATCTACCTGTGGTATCGCTGTACCGAGTTTTGTTATCTGTACAGTATTAATGTATTTTCTGGGTGTTCATTTAAAAATTCTTCCGACCTATGGTCTGACTTCATGGAAGCATTATGTAATGCCTGTTATGGCATTATCTTTCTATCCCATGGCATATATCATGAGACTGATGCGTTCTTCCATGCTGGATGTTCTTGGTCAGGATTATATGAGAACCTGTAAGGCAAAGGGTGTCTCTCAGGCAGTCAGCATTTTCAAACATGCGCTTCGTAATGCAATCCTGCCGGTCATTACCTATGTTGGTCCGATGCTTGCATATACCTTAACGGGAAGCTTCGTTGTTGAGAAGATCTTTACGATTCCCGGTCTGGGCGGTGAATTCATCGGTTCCATCTCCAGCCGTGATTACACGGTCATCATGGGAACTACAATTTTCCTTGCAACATTGTTGATCATAATGAATGTGATCGTTGATATCATTTATAAAATTGTAGACCCTCGTATTAAGCTCAATTAACGGAGGATATAGAAAATGAAAGAGAACCCAATCAGTTTTCAGCAGAAGTGGAATCCTGAAGATTTCCTGCCTGCAACAAATGAAGAAAAAGAAAGTCTCGTAGTCATGCGAGAGAGCGTAAGCTTCTGGAAAGATGGCTTTAGAAGACTTCGTAAAAATAAAGTAGCAATGGCGAGTCTGATCATTATTATCATAATTATGATTTTGTCCTTTATTGTACCTTCTTTTTATCCGTATTCATATAAGACACAGATCAAAGGTGCAAACAATCTGGCTCCGATGCAGTATTCTCAGGATGAACTGGCAAGGATCGATGCGGGAGAGAGTGTTTTCCCTCATATCCTTGGTACAGATAAGATGGGACGTGATTATGCAATCCGTGTTATGATGGGAAGCCGTATTTCACTGATGGTAGGTCTGATCGCTACCGCCATTATTCTGGTAATCGGTTCCATTTATGGTTCTGTTGCAGCTTTCTTCGGAGGCTGGGTAGACCTGGTAATGATGAGAATTGTAGATATTATATATACAGTTCCGGATGTTCTGCTGATCGTTCTTTTGTCTTTTGCGATCAAGAGTCCATTAGAGTCACTGGCACAGGTTCCCGGGTTTGGCTGGGTACAGACAGTAGGTACGAACCTGATCAGTATTTTCATTGTATTTGCTTTGCTTTACTGGGTAGGTATGGCGCGTATGGTACGTAGCCAGATCCTGATGCTTAAAGAGAGCGAGTATGTTACCGCTGCCAGAGCACTGGGTGCCAAGAATGGCAGAATCATTAAGAAGCACCTGTTAACGAACTGTATTGGTACTTTGATCGTAACGACTACATTACAGATTCCATCCTCGATCTTTACAGAGAGCTTTTTGAGTTTCCTGGGATTAGGTGTTGCAGTACCGCTTCCTTCCTTGGGAAGTCTGGCAAGTGAAGCCATCAACGGTATCAATACATATCCGTATTTGTTGTTTATTCCGTCAATACTGATCAGTTTGATCATTTTGAGTTTTAACCTGCTGGGAGATGGACTTAGAGACGCATTTGACCCTAAGCTTAAGAATTAACGAAGACAGGTTCATAGGAGGAAATTATGTCAGAATATCTTGTAGATATCAATCATGAGCGTCTATCCTTTTTTACCCCTGCGGGTGAAGTCAAGGCACTGAACGATGTGTCCATTCATGTTAAGGAAGGCGAAGTATTAGGAATCGTAGGAGAAAGCGGTTCCGGTAAGTCTGTTACAGCATATAGCCTGATGGGGCTGACTGCATACCCAGGTAAGCTCATTGGAGGAACACTGGATTTTAACGGACATAGAATCAATGAAATGACAGAGAAAGAGATGCGTAAGATCAGAGGAAATGAAGTATCTATCATATTCCAGGATCCTATGACAAGCTTAAACCCTGTTTATACAATTGGTAATCAGATCGAGGAGGTTATCCTTCTCCATACAGATAAAAAGAAAAAAGAAGCACATGAACGTGCGAAAGAGCTGCTGACTCTGGTAGGTATCAATGAACCGGAGAAGAGATTAAAGCAGTATCCGCATGAACTTTCCGGTGGTATGCGTCAGAGAGTCATGATCGCTATCGCACTTGCCTGTGAACCCAAACTTCTGATCGCGGATGAACCTACTACTGCGTTGGATGTTACGATTCAGGCACAGATCCTTGAACTGATGATGGATCTGAAGGATAAGCTTGGAATGGCGATCATCATGATCACACATGATCTTGGCATTGTAGCCAGCATGTGTGAGAAGATTGCAGTTATGTATGCAGGCAGAATCGTAGAATACGGTACAACAGATGAGATATTCTATGAACCGAAACATGAATATACCAAGGGATTACTTAAAAGTATCCCGAAACTGGATGCCAAGGAACATGAGAAACTGGTTCCTATTGAAGGTACTCCGATCGATTTGTTAAATCCGCCTAAGGGATGTCCATTTGCACCACGCTGCAATAACTGCATGAAGATATGTCTGCGTGAGATGCCTCCTGTTACGACCTTTGGTGATGTCCATTATACACAGTGCTGGATGAATCAGAAGGCACAGATGGAAGGAGGAGAGACAGGTGAGCGATAAATTAGTAGAAATACAGCACTTGAAACAGTATTTTCCTGCCGGTGGTTACGGTAAGAACAAAAGATATGTAAAAGCCGTAGATGATGTATCCTTTTATGTAAATAAAGGAGAAACACTGGGACTTGTAGGAGAATCCGGATGTGGTAAGACAACAACAGGACGAAGCCTGCTCCGTCTCTATGAACCTACTGCAGGTAAGATCATATATGATGATCAGGTGATTTTTGACAGTGAGAACAAAATCGCGGTAGATATGCTTCCGTATCGTAAGAAGATGCAGATCGTATTTCAGGACCCATATGCCAGCCTTGATCCACGTATGACAGTAGCTGACATTATTGGGGAAGCAATTGATATTCATAAACTGGCAGCCAATAAAAAGGAAAGATACGATATCATTATTGATATGTTGCGTAAAGTAGGATTGAATTCCGAACATGCCAACCGTTATCCCCATGAATTTTCGGGTGGACAAAGACAGCGTGTCGGTATTGCCAGAGCGTTGGCAGTAAATCCGCAGTTTATTGTCTGTGATGAACCTATTTCTGCATTGGATGTATCCATTCAGGCACAGGTCATTAATATGTTTGAAGATCTTCAACAGGAAATGGGTCTGACTTATCTGTTCATTGCCCATGACCTTTCAGTTGTAAAACATATATCTAACAGAATTGGTGTTATGTATTTAGGTAAGCTGGTAGAGTTGGCAGACAGCTATGAATTGACAACACACAGCATACATCCATACACCAGAAGCCTGATTTCTGCAATTCCAATTGCAGATCCCAAGACAGCGAGACAGAATAAGCGAATCGTGCTTGAAGGCGATGTGCCAAGCCCGCTGAATCCGCCTTCAGGCTGTAGATTCCGTACCAGATGTCCTTATGCGACAGAACAGTGTGCGGCAGAACAACCGGAGTGGAGAGAGGTGTCAACAGGTCACTATGTGGCATGTCATCACCCATGTATTTGATAGGCAGTTATGCAGTGTCACCGCTGCATAGTGTTTATATATAAACTTTTATTTCATAGAGGAGGATATGGTATGAAAAAGAAAGTAATTTCTCTTATGCTTGCTGCATGCATGGTTATGGGCATGACAGCATGCGGTTCATCTGCATCAACGACTGATTCACAGCCGGCAGCAGACGGAACAACATCTGAGACACAGGCAGCTACAACAGATGCAGCAGCCCAGACAACAGAGAGTACAGGCGACAAGGAACTTGCAGTTCAGATCGGACCTGACCCTGAAACAATCGATCCTGCTTTGAACAGTGCAGTAGATGGCGGTAACATGTTATTACATGCTTATGAGTGTCTGCTTACTGTAGGTGAGGATGGAACACTTCAGCCAGGACAGGCAGAATCCTATGATGTGTCTGAAGATGGTCTTACATGGACATTCCATTTAAGAGATGGATTAAAGTGGTCAGATGGTTCTGATTTAACGGCAAATGATTTCGTATACAGCTGGAAACGTGTATGCGATCCTGAAGTAGCAGCTCCTTATGCTGAAACAGTTCTTGGCATGGTTAAGGGTTATGACGAAGCAATCGATGGTAACCTTGATGCACTTGGAGTATCTGCACCGGATGATTCTACACTTGTAGTAGAGTTAGCTAATCCCTGCTCATACTTTGGCAGCCTTGCAGCATTTGCTACATTGAGCCCTGTTCAGGAAGCTACTATCGAAGCAAACGGTGAAGCATGGGCAACAGCTCCTGAAACATATGTATCTAATGGACCTTTCTACATGACAGAGTGGGTTCCTGGTTCTCATATTACATTCAGCAAGAACCCATACTACTGGAATGCAGATGCTATTAAACTTGACAGATTGAAATTCGTCCTGATGGAAGATTCTAATGCAGCTTACAGTGCATACCAGACAGGCGAAGTATTAATGATCAAGGATGTACCTACAGAAGAGATCCCAAGCCTTACAGGAACAGATGATTTCTATGTAGATCCTATTATTGGTACATACTACATCAGTCTTAACATTCAGAAGGCACCTTTTGATGATGTAAATGTACGTAAGGCATTAAGTCTTGCTATTGACCGTGAATATGTTGCAAGCACTCTGATGCAGGGTACTTATACAGCAGCAGGCAACTTCATGGGACCTGGCTGGATGGATACAGACGGAACAGAGTTCATGAGCAATGCTAACGGTGGTAAGCCATACATTGATACAACCAATTTTGAAGCTAATCTTGAAGAAGCTAAACAGCTCCTTGCAGATGCAGGATATCCTGATGGAGAAGGCTTCCCTACAATCAGCTATACAACAAATGATGCCGGTTATCACAAGGTAGTAGCTGAGTATTTACAGCAGGCATGGGCTGAACTTGGTATCGACCTTCAGGTTAATATCGTTGAGTGGTCCAGCTTCACTCCTATGCGTCGTTCCGGTGACTTTGAAGTTGCACGTAATGGTTGGGTAGGTGACTACAGTGATCCTTCTAACATGTTAGAGCTGTTCTGCACAACAAACGGTAACAATGATGGTAAGTTCAGCAATGCTGACTTTGATGCAGCTATTGATACTTCAAGATCTACTCTGGATGCAGCAGAGCGTTCTACAGCACTTCATACAGCAGAAGATATCTTAATGGATCAGGCTGGATGTATTCCTCTTGCTTACTACAATGACTTCTGGTTACAGAGCAGCAAGATTACAGGTGCTTGGCATTCTGCTTATGGATACTGGTACTTCATGTATGCAGATATTACAGAATAATTGAATCGTATGATTATTATAAAAATCCCGCAGGGCATATTCCTGTGGGATTTTTATGTTAACTGCCATTTGTAGAATGAACACACTGATAGTGCACAAAAGATGCAAATGCATGCATAAAAAATGCATTTATAAAATAAAAATAACTTTTTTATAAAATTATATAGTATGATGTTGGAAAATTTTGTTGATTTTTGTCGCAAAATATATTATAATTCGTTGTATATGAGAGAGCAGCTAGAGGGGAATTTAAAAATTGTGTAAAATGATAATAAACAAAGCTGGTTTATTATTTTTTGGTTGCGTAGATTACAATAGTAGTTTAGGCAATTTTTTTTGTTTAAGGCAAATGAAATAGTAAAAAAGTCACAAATGTATCAGAAATGAGGACACAAATGAGATATATGGCAACGGCAGTTACGGATGCCGGCATCGTAAAAAAAATCAATCAAGACAGCCTTACTGTTAAGATAGCCCAAACGTCCAGCGGGCAAGTATGCATGGCTGTTGTATGCGATGGATTGGGTGGTCTTTCATTAGGGGAGGTAGCCAGTGGAAATGTCGTATTGGCTTTTGACAGATGGTTCAGGGAACAGTTTTTAAAATCTGATGAAGAATGGACACAGGAAAGTATTAAGAATAGTTGGCAGGAAATTATAACATCCATGAATGAAAAAATCAGGAAATATGGTGCCAGTCAGGGAGTGGAACTGGGTACGACACTTACAGCAGTACTTTTTCTGAAAAACAAGTTTTATGTAGCACATGTAGGTGATTCAAGATTGTATGAAATAACGGACTGCTGCAGGCAATTGACCAAAGACCAGACTGTTGTTGCAAGAGAATTGGAGCAGGGAATCATAACAAAAGAGCAGGCGCTTACAGACAGCAGGAAAAATATTTTGCTTCAGTGTATTGGTGTAACACAGAAATTAATTCCTGATTTTTATTGTGGAGATATTAATGAAGCGGCAGCTTATCTGATCTGTTCAGACGGATTCCGTCATGTTATATCTTCTGAGGAAATTTACCAATGGTGCAGACCTTTACAAAACCTTACACAGAAGGTAATGAAGATAAATTTAACCAGCCTTGTAGAATGTAATAAGCAGCGTGGAGAGAGAGATAATATTTCGGCGGTATTGATTCAGGTAGGTAGAGAAACATGTTAGAAATAGGGTCCATAGTAGATGGCAAATACAGAATACTGAGTAAAGTCGGTCAGGGCGGTATGAGTACTGTTTACCTTGCCATCAATGAAAAAGCGAATAAGCCATGGGCGATTAAAGAAGTCCGTAAAGACGGCATTCAAAACTTTGAAGTAGTCAGACAAAGCCTGATTGTTGAAACGGATCTTTTAAAGAAGCTTAAGCATGATAATCTGCCCAGTATTATAGATATAATTGATCAGGATGATAATTTCCTGATTGTTATGGACTATATTGAAGGTGTTACCTTAGATAAAGTGGTAAAGGAATTTGGAGCACAAAAGCAGGAAGATGTTGTAAATTGGGCAATACAGCTTTGTGATGTACTATGTTATCTTCATACCAGAAAGCCTCCTATTATATACCGTGATATGAAACCTTCAAACATTATGCTTAAATATGATGGCAGTGTTGTGTTAATAGATTTTGGTACGGCTCGTGAGTATAAGGAAAGAGCAAGTGGAGATACCGCATGTCTAGGAACACAAGGGTATGCAGCACCAGAGCAGTTTGGAGGACACGGGCAGACAGATGCAAGAACAGATATCTATTGTCTGGGAGCAACAATGTACCATCTGCTTACCGGGCATAATCCAGCAGAACCTCCTTATGAGATGTATCCGATTACATATTGGAATGCATCGCTATCCAGCGGATTGGAAGGAATCATTTTAAAATGTACACAAAAGAATCCACAAGACAGGTATCAGTCAGCAGAGGAACTTATGTATGCACTTCAGAATTACAGGGATCTGGATGCTCCCATGATACGTAAATATAAGCATTGTGTGACTTCCTTTGCAGCCAGCATAATATTGGCCGTAATCTGTGGAGTCATGGCAATGACATTGCATGTATCAGCCAGGGGACAACAGAAAAGTGAATATGCTTATCTTATAGATGCGGCACAGAAAGCGAGCAGTCAGGAAGATAAAAAAGCATATTATCTTGAAGCAATTGATACTGACAGCACAAAGGAAGATGCTTATTTAGGTTTGATAGATAATTTTATTGAGGATGGCGTTTTCACGGATGATGAGGAAAAAACGTTGATCCGGCTTAATGCCAGTACACAGAAATATCTTCAGAAACTGGAAGAGATAAATAAACAGGAATATGCAGATTTATGTTTTCGTATAGGAAATGCTTACTGGTTCTACTATGAACATCAGGAGAGCAGACAGTCTACTGCGGTGCCGTGGTTTGCGGCAGCAGCTTCCTATTATGGAAATATGGAAGGAATGGAACAGGAGTATAAACGCTGTAACATTTATATAGAGATAGGTAATTTCTATAAGAAAGTGATCACGGCTCAGATAGAAGGCACTGATGAAGGAATGTATGGTACCTACTGGCAAAATCTGATAGAACTGAAGAGACTTAATGATGAAGCCCCGGACAGAGAATTGATCACGTTAAGACTGTATCAGGAAATTATTACAAGATCCATGGAATATGCGAAGTATTTGAAGGAAGATGGAATTACAAAGAATGATATTACAGCAGTGTATGATGAAATATCTGCAGATATCAGCTTAATGGAGAACAATTCAAATAGCAAAGTAGAAGATGAGATAAATAATATCAGAAATCTGATGGAGCAAGCAGATAGAATGATACGATCAAGTTACAAGGAGGATAATTAGATATGGAAATGACAGTAAATCATATGTTGCTGCTGTCAAGAGTATTCCTTGGTATGATGATCATATTTATTATAGCGGCAATTGTTATCTATTTTGCTTTGGATATAAGAAGGGCATGGAGAATACTTACTAATAAGAGCGTCCCTGTCAATCATACAAAAGACAAGAGAAAAGAACGGAAAATACAGAAGAATACCAGCGATCTTATAAAAAGAGAATTACAGACAAATAAACTGCAGATGCAGGGTGAAGAAATTACGCAGCTCTTACATACGGGAGAGAATATCGATAATCAATATAAAGGACAAGATGTTACAACACTATTAGATGACTCAGAAAATACGGCCTTGCTAGTCAGTCAGAATGAACAGAACAACACGGATGATATAATGTTGGACATTACCTTTATTCATACAGAACTGGTATTATAACATAATGTAGGAAAGGTAAGAAGGAAATGAAGAGGAGTATTAAGTTAACAGTGAAAAGAATTAGCTGTCTGATCATGGTATGTGCACTTTTGGTAAACTCATACCCCATACAGACTGTAGCTGCAGATATGGAAGCACAGACTACTTCCGAAACACAGGATGCAGTAGATAATCAGTCTGCGTCAGATGGCGGAAATGAAAGTAAAGAAGAAACACCAGCGCAACCTGATGCAGATAATAGAGGAGATCTGGGAAATGTATCTGCAGACAAAGCAGAAGCTGATAATTCAGACACGGATAATACGCCAACTAAGGGTGATGGAACTACAGAAAAGAAAACAGAATCAGCAACAGAGGTAACTACAGAGGATCCCACAGAAGTAACTACAGAGGATCCGACAGAGGTAACTACCGAAGATCCGACAGAGATAACTACGGAAGACCCAACAGAAATAACTACAGAGGACCCCACAGAGACAACCACAGAAGAGACAACAATTGTTGTTAGACAGGAAATTTCCAATGTAGAAATGCAGGTCTCATCAGTGGAAATTAATGAGATAAAACCTGTATATAAGTCCGGAAAATCCGGTAATGTTGGTTGTTTTGAAGCTGAAGCGGGCGGTAATGCTACTCTTCACCTGAATGTAGAACGTACTACAGTTGAAGAAGTGGTAAAAAAACCGAAAGCAGATTCTACGGAGCAAAAAGAAGCTACGGATACACCACAAAGCAGTACGGAAGATCCTGCTGAAGATCCGGTATCAGAGAACTGTAAAATAATTCTGAAAGCTGAATACCCAAATGGAAAAATGATCGACCTTGGAAGTAAAGAGGTCACTGTAACTGAGGGACAGGATGAGACAATTAGCATTTCCGGCAACAAAAAGCTGAAAATGGATGCTAGCGGAGAATATACTATATGGATAAACGTATTGGATAAAGAAGGAAATGAAATAGAAAAGACAAGTAGAAGTGTATCTATTACAATTCCTGATAAATTAACATCTAATATAGCAATATCCAAATTTACAGCTTCAGAATATACACAAATAACTGAGAATGGTATATGTACTGGCTTTGAAGTCCCTTATACATTGACGGTGACTGCCCATGTAGACGGTATGGGAGATACAGTAAAGGCAAGTGAAAGAAGCAGTGAAATTGCAGCCAGTATACCTGAACTCAACTATATCATAAAAGTGAATGGCTGGAAAAAAGCAGAAGGAAAGTTCGATAAGAACAGTATTGTTTCCCGGATTCAGGCAAATGCAGAAAGTGGAAAAGGCGCAGAGTGCGAAGAGACAATTGAAGGCACATTTAAGATAAGCCGTGCAGGTACATTTGCAATCACAGCAGATGTAGATGGATGTAAAGAGCCGGCACAGGAAGAACTGACTATTGATAAGCTGGATAGAAATATTAAATACAGTTCAGACAAGACAGAATATATTTTTGGCGAAACCGCAGTATTTACTCCTGACGAAGACAGTGTATGTACAGGGAAAGCTGATATTACAGTTACAGACAAAGATGGAAATGTAAATAGAAATGCAACTGTAAAGTATAATGAACAGAATGGAAGCTTTGAAGTTAATATGGATAACTCCAAAGAGGATAGTACTGAGACTGTTAAGATTACAGTAGTTTTTCCGGCAGATACTATTTATAAAGAAAATATCTACGATAAGTGTACCGTTACATTTAAAAGAACAAATACGGATATAAAGTATATGATATCTCCTGTTAGTGAGGATGGCTATTACAATTATGAACAGGGTATCGCTGTTTATGCAGATGTTTTTCAGAATAATTCAAAGTTTGACATAAAGAAATTATCAGCTGTAGAAGTTGATGAAAACAATATAGAAGTAAAGGATGATAAGAAACAACTCACAATTTCAATAGATAAATATAACAAAAACATTAAAATTGAAAATGCAAATAAAGCTAATACAGAGGATTCCACTGCATATATTCGACTGGATTATGCCGGAGATGCATATCATAATCCGAAATCAACAATAATTAGTATTAAATTCCGTAAGCAAGATCAGAATCTGAAATATACTGCAGACGAGGACATTGTTCATGTATTTGGGCAGGATACAGTTACTATTACAAACGAATCAGAATATACAATTGGAACTGTAACGTATTATGAGTCCGACCAGAAAGGTAATGAGGTAGCTGAGGCAGAAAAGAAGCTTACCATTACCAAGAATGGTAAAAACAGTTATCAGGTAACGGCACCAAATGTAGTTAATGCTGATAATACATGGGAAGATGAAGCAACTTATTATATAACTTTTGTACACGAAGGCAGTAAGAGCTACAAGAGAGCAGAGGTAACGGTTACCCTCAAATTTAGCAGAATAGACAATACAATTGCATACAAAGCAAGCAGTAGTGAAGAAAGCCATGAATATGGTGAGAAAATAATCTTTACCCGTGAAAGCGGTGCAGTAGCGGGCGGTGTAATGTATTATGAGTCTGATGAGTCTGGAAATAAGCTTGATGCAGATGAACATGTACATATTAGTGATGAGAAAAATGGCAAGATTTCAGTAACGGGTATCAAACTTACAGATGAACCTTGCTATATTACGATTGAACATAAAGAAAATAACACGTATCGTACAAGCAACAAAGTCACATTTCGTTTTGATGTATGCAAGATTGCTTCCCAAGGTTCTATTACATTAAACGAAGAGACCAAAGGAATTCTGTTTTTTAAGACCAAGCAACTGGTTTTAAAGATTACAATGGCAACATCAAGAGATATGCCTTTCCAGGATGATGCAGAAAATATTAATTTCAAGCTGACTTTGAAAGGAAATGGAGAAAGCAAAATATTAAAAAATGATAATCGAACCTGTGATTATGAAGAGAAGACATGTACTGCAACATATACCTATGCCATTGATAAGGAAGATATTTACGCGCTGAAGGCAGCAGAGTACGAACTGACAGCGACAGCGGACTTGAAGGAATATTATGAACCTTTCGAGAAAATATTTGACAGTATTCATGTAGAGCAGTCAAAACTGGATATTAAACTGGATCCAAAACAGGTAAAAGATGGAGTATTTACAGTAGAATTTAACAATGATGTTCGTACTTTAAATTGCAAAATTCTGGGTGAGATAAACGAGAATGAGAACAATCTTACAGCAGGAATGAAGATAACATCTGCGGATCCGGAGACTTTTGAGATCAATGATGATGGTAGTTTCCGTACACTTAAGGGTGGTACGACCACTATCACACTGGTAGCGGATGACAATACAGATTATGATATTTATGAGCCGTGTGAAAAGACAATTACTGTAGTGATCACAGATCCTCAAAATGTAAGTTATACGCTGAATGGCCAGAATCCTGAAAAATATCTGTCAAAGGCGACAAAAGTAGCTGGTACAGAGAACTGGTTTGATGAGGAAATCTGTTTTGAGTCAGGTGCTGATAATCTGTACGGAGAAATCAGATACAGTATAGATGGTGGTAAAACCTATAAGACCGTAAAAGGCAGAAGTTTTACCATTAGAAATACAGAAATACAAAATTATACGTTCTACTTCTGCGATGAAGAAAAGAATATTTCAAGTAAGAATCTGGAAGGCAATGCCGGATATGGAGAAATTAAAGATATTGCTGTAGATACAGCGGCTCCGGTATGGAATTCAGAGTTATCCGTAGATAAAAAGGCAAGTGAACATTCTACAGACAGCATCAGCTATTTTCCGGAGGAAGTAACGTTAACAGCGCACACAGGAGATATGCCGGGAAGTAAGGAACGTGTCGATTTAGCATCAGGCGTTGATAAAGTAGAAGTATATTATATTGACCGAAATGAAACAAAAGTAATTGACATTCCATTGGATGACAGATATAAGGATGCTTATGATCTCGTATTGTCTGATAATGATATCTATGGCAGAATCAGATTTACTGCAGTGGATTATCTTGGACATAGAAGTGAGGCTGCAGAATACAATAAGAGCATCTGTGTAGATAAGGTTGTACCGGTAATTGGATATAAGATATTAAATAACAGTGGGAACCAGATCAGCTACAACGGAGAATGGACCAATCAGCAGTTGCAATACATATTAGAACTTCTGACAGGCACGCAGGTATCCGGTATTTACAGCTATCAGTACAAATTTGCAGCAGCAGGAAGTAAGGCAAATCTATCAGATGATACAGGATGGATCTCTATTAGTGAAAAGGAACTCAGACTGGTATTTGGTACTGTACTTAACCGTACACAGAACTCATCTGATGGAACAATGCAATATGCAGACAGTGCCAAGGAAAGTAAAGTCGTTACAGATATCGCAGGCTATGCGAGAATGAACGGAACTCTGTATTTTAAGGCAGAATCCAATGCCGGACTGACAACAGGCACAGAGGATATTGAGAAGAACAGCAGCAGAATCAGACTTTGGCAGCAGGATCTTAATACAGCCAATGTGGCAGCAACTGTTGCACCGGATTCTTCTACAGGTTGGTATAATAAACAGACAGGTCCGGTAAGTATCAATTTTGCATACCCTGAATATGATGCAAAGAATTATGCACCGGCAGCAGGCATTGTATATAAATTTGAGACAACAGACGCTATCGGTAATCCGGGCACTTCTGATACATACAGCTTCTATAGAGGAATTCTGGATGAAGAATCAGGCGAAGTACTGGAAGTAACAGATTATCATGATGCAGGAAGTAAGAGTGGTCTCCCTGTAATCAACATTGATAAAGATAGCATCAGTAAGATATCAATTTATGCAGAAGATGCAGCGGGTAACTGCTCAGATATTACAAATTATGAGATAAAAGCAGATTTCATAGCACCTGATCAGATTACAGCAACAGCAGATGGAGCGGATATGCCGGTTCATCTGGATGCTTCAGAAGGAATATCCTACCGTGTATTTTCAAAGAGCAGCATCAGCATGAGCGGTCAGGCACAATATGGAATCAGTGAGAAGAAGAGTTTCTCCATGGCACTTACCAAAGAACAGGGTGGTGTATCAGGAAGCGGTGCAGGCACAGATTCTATCAGTATTGATCCATGCAACAGAGGTCTGGTATATATATGTGCAATTGATGGTGCAGGCAACAAATCCGAAGCATGGACAGATGGTGTCGTATCAGACAACATGATCCCTACAGGTGATACATCACAGGAGATTACGATTACGCCTAAGGGTAAGAATGAGGCAGAATTTTATAATAAGGACGTAGAAGTATCCGTACATGTTGTGGATGCACCTAATAATGATAATTATGCAGGTCTTAAGAATGTAACTTATACAGTTGGCAAAGATGGTAGTGCAACGCAGGCAGATGTCAGTATGTACAGTAATGAAGCCTCGGTATTGTCACTTGACCAGATCAAGAGCAGTCAGAAGTACAGTGACGATAAACTGATCATCAATGCAGCGCAGAATGAAAGTAATCATGCATATATTGCGGTTACTGCAACAGACCATGCAGGCAACACTGTAACAACGACTAAAGAGTTAAAAATTGATGTAACCAAGCCTGAGATAGAAATCAGTTTTGATACAGATGCAGCACAGAATGAGAGGTACTACAATACAAACAGAGTAGCCAGAATTGATATTAAAGAACTGAACTTTGATCCTAATCAGGTAACATTCAGAATTTACAAAGATGGCGCGGAAGATCCTTCCCTGACACCGGCAGCATCAAGCTGGAGCGGTGATGAGAACAGCATAACACATACTGCTTATATTACATTTGCAGAAGATGGAGACTATTCCTTTGAGGTAGAATGTACAGACCTTGCAGGTAATGATTCTGAAATTGCCAAGACAGATACATTTACGATTGATAAGACTAAGCCGGTAGTTGAAGTAAGCTATGACAATAATCAGGCATGGAAAGAAAACTATTATAATCAGGCAAGAACAGCAACGATTTCTATTACTGAGCATAATTTTGACGAAAAGGATTTCGAGGCATCTATTACTCCACAGGCATCCATTGGTGGATGGACACATAATGGTGATATACATAAAGTAACAATCCATTTCAGCCAGGATGAGCATTATACTTACAGTGTGAACTATACAGACCTTGCAGGTAATACAATAGATACCTTCACACCGGAAGAATTTTATATTGACAGCAATGCACCAACAATTGAAATCAATGGTGTAGCAGATCATTCTGCAAATGCAGGAGATGTAAAGCCCACAGTAACTGTAGCAGATAATAACTATGATGTAGAAGGTGTAAAGATCACGCTGCAGAACAGCAAAGGACAGCAGATCGATCTGGACAGGAGCCAGACAGGCGGTGAGAGTGGTTATACATATGCATTGACAAATGTAAATGAACAGCCGGATGAAATCTACACCTTGGCAGTAGTTGCTACGGATAAAGCAGGTAATGAAAGCGACTTAAGTTATCGTTTCGCATTGAACAGACATGGTTCAGTATATGACCTGAGCCAGATATCCGGTTTGGTAGACAGAGCTTATATCCGCTTTGAAGATCTGGAAGATTTGCATATTCAGGAGATGAATGTAAGCGAAGTAAATGACTTTGAAGTTTATGTGACCAGAAATGGTGAAATGATTCAAAGTAAGCAGCAGAATGGCAGACCGTCATCTAATGATAAGAATACAATTTATGTGGGTACACAGGTAAACGGAAGCGACGAAATTGGATATGAATATGACTATACATTGTATAGAGAATCTTTCCAGCAGGAGGGCATTTACAATATCATGTTCTATTCCAAAGATGCAGCCGGAAACGAAGTTAATAATACATTGACAGAGAAGAAGGCAGAACTGACATTTATCATAGATAATACAGCACCGACTGTTGTAATCGAAGGTGTAGAAGACGGACAACTCTATATTGAGGAATCCAAGGATGTCAATGTATATGTATCCGATAACTTTAAGCTTACAGAAGCATACTTTAAGCTTGTAGATGAGGATGGTAATGTAGTAGAGACTTACAACTATATGGATATGGCAAAAGAAGCAGGGGATATTGTTACACTGACACTTCCAAGCAGTGATAAGAAACAGTCTCTGCGCTACTATGCAGTCGATGCAGCCGGTAACAGTATTGTTACATTGGAAGATGAAAATACGGCAACAGGATTTACAATCTCTACGAATGCATGGCTTCGTTACACAAATGATAAGAAAGCAATCGCCGCAACAATTGCAACGGCAGCAGCTGTAATTATGGCAGGTATTGGTATTGTGATTTTCAAAAAGAAGAAGATCGGCAACAAACCGGCAGCGGCTAAATAGGAGAGGAGATAAGCATGACATCAGACAATTTAGAATCAGTAAATGCAATTCCCAGAAGATATTTAAATGTCGATGCGAAGATACAAATCGATATGGATAATACAGCAGAGGCATATTTAAAGAGAGGTATTTCCAAAAAAAATTTCCTGGAGTTTGTAAAGCAGATTGTTGATATGCAGCAGAAGTGTATGGAAAATGGTCTTCATGCAGATTTTGATCTCAAACAAATTGAGGTAGTTAATGAACATGTGCTTTTTAAGGTGTATGTAGGAGACAGTGGACTTCAAATTGCAGAAATCAAAGAGTATCTTAAAACATTGGCATATACCGCTGTATTTCAGGGAGAAGATTTTTTGCAGACAGTATATGAATATCTTTCTTTTATGGATCAGACAGGAATTATAACATTAGGACAGATATCAGATAAAATTCACTTCTGGCTGACAGGCGAAGCTGTACAGGTGGCACCACAGACGGTGCAGCCTGTACAACAACAGCCAGTATCCAATATACAACAGATACCACAACAGCAGCAAATACAACCGGTTCCTCCTGTTGTTCAGCCAATAATACCGGATGTACAACCTGTACAACAACAGCCCATATCCACTATGGCATCTACAATGGAAGCAGCCAGAGTGACGACAAACCAGTTACCACCTGTACAGGAAACACCAGTTGCATCTCCAATTGCACCGATACAGAATGTTGTATCTCCACAACCGGAACAGAGTAACCGATATGAAGGTCAATACAGTCAGAATGGCGAAACGGGAGTTCTTGACCCTGCATTCTGGAATAACATTATGAATCAGGGAAATGATGAAGATCCTAACCGTGTCAGAAGACAAAATAAGGGAGCATCGCTGCTTTATTTAAAAACAGGTGAAAAGATTACAATAACTAAACAGGAATTTGTTATTGGCAAGAGCAGAGCAGCAGATTATGTAATCAATGACAGTTCCATCAGTCGTAAACATGCTGAGATTACTTGTAAGAATGGTCACTATTTTGTAACAGATAATGCTTCCACAAATGGAACTTTTGTAAATGGCAGACAAGTACCCTCAAGAACACCGATAGAGATATTCCAGGGTGATCTGCTGAGATTTGCTACGGAAGAGATGAAATTTCAGGTGGTTCAGTAATGGATAAAACATATTATCAAATGCTGGGTGTATCACAGGATGCAGACAGTACAACAATAAAAAATGCCTTTCGAAAACTTGCCAAAAAGTATCATCCGGATATTAATCCCGGTAATGCAGAAGCTGAAAAAATGTTCAAGGATGTTAATGAGGCATATTCTGTATTAAGTGATGATGGTAAACGTGCTAAATATGACAGGGAACTTGCGGAAGGTGTAAATGGTTTTGGACAGGCACAGAGCCGTAGCAATCAGTCACAGGCAACCAGGCAGAAGTCAGCCGCGAATCCATTTATGGGATTCGGGCAGGGATTTGACTTTGATGCCTGTATGGGTGCAGGAATGAAGTTTGAAAAAGAATATACGGACAGCAAGAAACAAAAAGCAGGTAATAGTGCACCGGACTTTATGAATGTAAATGCCCAGTTTGCAAAATTCTTTGGATTTAATCCAAAAAAATAAAAAGGAAAGGTACGGTGTTGGAATGAAATACTTGAAAACATATCGACTATACCTGTTTATATGTACATTTGTGATTATGTTTGCGAGTATCAGAAGTTTTGCCAGAGAGGCTGCCATTGATACTGAATTGGCTGATGATATTGTGGTAATTCTTGATGTGAGTGGATCTATGAAAAAGACGGATGCAGACCGCCTGTGTTTTGAAAGCATAGAACTTCTTTTGAATCTATGTGATGAGGAAGACCGTATCGGAGTGGTGGCTTTTAATGAAGACATTGTATATCAAAGCCAATTAATACAGGGAAGAGATCAGGATGCGATTCGTGAGATCAAGCAGCAATTATCACAGGTAGAATATCAGGGAGACACAGATAATGGATTGGGCTTAAAAGCCGGGATATCCATGTTGGCTGCTCAGGATCATACGTACAGAAATCAGACTGTGATTTTTATTTCTGATGGGAAAACAGATTTACCTGATAGCAAGAATGGAAGAACAGTAGAGGATTCCTATGCAGATATGGAGTCTGCTCAGAATATTGCGGTAGCTCAAGGTATTTCGATACATACAATAGGGTTGTGTACTTCTGATTCTGACATTGCAGATGAATTAACGGCAATGTCTGTAGCAACAAAAGGAACCAGTAATATCTGTTCAGGTCCATTGCAAATGATGAATAAAGTGGCAGACATTGCGATGCAATATAAAACGACAGGTCAAAATGGTCAAAATACTGTAAAATTGGGGAAAAGTCTTCAGACACAGGAAATAGAAATTCCTGAAAATAATACAGTTTATATTGTATTCGAAGCATCCAAGCCGATACTGGATTTTAAAGTCGTATCACAGCAAAAACAGATAAGCGTATATGAAACGAAACACAGTAGGATTATACGTTGCAGTGACACAAAAAAAGAACAACTGTCAATATGCTATAGATGCGAAGAGGGTGGCAATGCCATAATAAGGAGCACGTTTATTCAGGAGGAAGAGCAGACCCGGGAAGTTCCAGAGACCAGTACACCTCCTGAAAAAGTACAAGAGCCAATGCAGGAAACAACACAGGTACAGACTGAAGAGCAGACGGTGGAGAAAAACAGCAATCCTTATCTTATACCTGCAATTATTGTTCTGATTATTTTAACGACAGGAATATCGGTAATCATTATATATATATTTAACCGAAAACCGAAACCGGTAAAGAAGTTACCTGTATTAAAAGGTTATCTGCATGCATGTTTTATAGATCTGAAGAGCAAAAATGATATACCTGATATGGAATGGAATTTGAGAGATTATCCGGAGGCAGGTGTTTCTCTGAAGGAACTTTTTCAGAGCAGTGGAATTGAAGAAGATCTGCCGCAGCTTAATCAAATATGTCTTTATCCTGATGATGAAGGAGAAGGACTGTTATTAGTTCATTGTACAGATGGCGGAGTCTTTATTAATGACCGGACAGTATCTTCTAATGTGCCGGCGCATGTTCAGTATGGAGAGACTATATACATAGCATTCCCAGAAAATGCATCGGAATTTTCATTGAGATATTTTGAGAAAAAGGAAGCCGAGTAAAAATGGAAATAAATGATATAGCACTGCCGGTCGGTATATCGCTGAAGAACAGGTATCAGCTTAGAGAGACTTATTATATAGGACCCATGAGTATTGTATATATGGGATATGATATGCAGACAGGTAAACAGGTCGTTATCAAGGAATTCTGTCCATACAAGCTTTCCAACCGTGATATGGATGAAAAGAGTATAGTATGTAGAAGTAATACCTGCAAAGCTCAGTTCAGGCAGTATTTAAAAGGATTCCAACAGGAATGTGAAATTGTTAAAAAGGTAAGCAGATTAACAAGACCATATGCAAAATGTACATTACAATATGTAGATGATTTCGAAGAAAATGCAACAACTTATCTGGTAACGGAATATGTAGAAGGAATCAGTCTGGAAGAATGTATACATAGTGGGCAGGTATACTCTATTCGAAATTGCATGCTTTCACTTGTCAGAATCGTGAAGCAGTTACATAAACTGGGAATCATTCACAGAGATATAAAGCCTGCCAACATCATGATACGTCCGGATGGCAATGTAGTATTGATAGATTTTGGCTCAGCATGTTATAAAGGAAAAGAGAGTGTACCACTACAATTTGTAAGCAGAGGATATTCAGCGCCGGAACTTTATGATGGAAGGCCATCCGGATATCAGACGGATATTTATAGTATAGGTGTATTGCTGTATTATCTGCTTACTGATTATCAGTTACCGGCACCGGATGAAATGGAAGGTGAAGAAGTACCTGATATTTCGGAATTCCATCCGATACCGCCTAAGCTTGAAGCTGCAATTATGGGAGCAATAGAAAGAGACCCCGCCAAAAGAATGCAAAGCCTTAAGAAGCTGGAGCATGTATTAATGGCATAATAATATATTTATTAATTAAAGAAAGGAATTAAGTAACCCATGGAAGTAATCACACAAACAAACCGAACGATCCTCTTTGAGGAAATCAATCCTGAAAAGCTCAACCTGCTTACATTAGTAGGTGATACTAAGGATCTTGAAAGCCTTAATGATGATAAGATGAAAGAGATTCATGATAAGCTTTTGGTAAGAAGCTTTGATGAATTTCTTGATAAGTTTGAACCGGTAGTATATTCATTTTTTAATGCAAATACACAGAGTGTTCTTTACACATTAGAAAAACCGGAAAATATTCCTGAGGAATATGTATCTGAAATTCCTCTGAACAGACAAAATGATTTCCTGAATATGTTATTTACATTGATCGATACCAGAAAAGCTCAGGGACTTATCAATGTTGACTTTAAATTTGAGAATGTATTGGACATGATTTCACCTAAAAAAGTCATGAATGATATTAAACAGGTAAGAAAGGAAATACATTATCTGTATGATAAATACGAAGAATTAGAGGATGAAGATCCTAAGAAACTGGATATTGGTGATAAACTTAACTATAAGTTTGAAGAGGCAAGCAAAAATTATAATAACGTTATGGCTATGCTTCCTCTGGCAATTGAAGATATCAAGACAAGACTTCTTTTCTCACAGTCAGCTTCTACACAGCAGAACGAGACATTAAAACTTGGTGTACTCAGTATGGGAGACAATGGTGAATTAAAAGTATTGGAGGCTCCTAAGAAGGAGAAGAATGAACTTCTTGTCATGAAAAATGATAATACAGCAGGTCTGATCGAAGCATTTCAGGATGATTATGATGAAGTAAATGAAGAGCCATCCGAGTATGTAAAAAATCTTGTTGTAAGAACCTTCTGTCCATTGACAGCAGTAACAAATGATCAGGTTGATACAGCACTGGAAGTTGCAAATTATAATACATATCTTGAATTCTACAAAAAGGCAAAAGACGATTTCGTAAAAACAGTTAAGCCTTTAGTAGAAAAGTTATTAGGTGTGCGTATGTTCTTTGAACAGTATGCAACAAAGAATAAAGGGATGAGACCTTCACTCCTGGTTACCAATGTTAAACTTGATATGACAGTAAGCAGTCTTAACATCGGAAGATTAAGAACATACTTAAATACAGTCAATACAAAAAACAATTATGATAATACCGTATGGCTTGGTATCGTTCCGGATGTAGAATTAGAACCAAGTGCAGTAAAGAGTGCGGCAAGACAGCGTTTCAAAGGTAATGTACAGAAGCAGAAGGCTGCAGGCAATACAATGGAATCACTTGCTACTTTACTGGATACGATCAAGGAATACAGGATTCAAATGTTCTATAATTTCCAGACTGGTGAAGATACAACCTTTAACTATGTAGCAACCAGTGGAATTGAGCGTTTTGTAGACAAATCTGAACCATTGATGAAGAAAGATTACAGCGAATTCGTATCTTGCTGTCTTCCTAACTTCACAGTAATTCCAAAGGACAAATCAGGTGTTGTACTGGATAATAAGATGACAGTTAGTGATGAAGGTGGAGCTGTTTTATCTAAAGAGAGAGAAGACATTATGAAACTTTGGATCGAAGGAGTTTATGTAGGAGCAGCTTATATTGCAGCAGGTCTTGTAGCTGCTTACCAGTGTCCTGAATATCTTAGAGAGTTCTATGCTAATGTATCACCGAAGTATCCGGGAGTACGTTATGATATAGAAGCAGGTGATCATTCTCTCAGAACAGTAACAACAATGGCGAAAGAGATCACAGGTTATACAAACAGCATAAAAAATGCAATTAATTCTAAGGGATTCGGCTTTATGTTCGCATCTGAGAACAGTCAGCTTGAAGGCAAAGAAGTTAAGAATATTACGGTATATAAGGCAAGAACACTTGCAATGGCAGATGATGCATTTGATTCCCTTTACAAAACTATGGTAAGTACATATGTTGAGAGAATCTTAAGATACATGACAAATGATTTTAAGCAGGATAGTGTTGTGAAGTTCTTTGGTAATAATCCAAAGAGCCAGAAATCCTTATGGAGTGCAGATAAGAACTTCATTAATGGAATTATGCAGAGCGGAGATGAAATCGACAGCGTAATCGATGAGACTACAAATCAGTGCGATATCAACATCGGCTTTAACGGAAATATTAAGAACCTTACTGTTTCTGTTACAAAAGCAACATCCGGTAGTGCATCCTAGTTTTTAGGAAAACAAATGCATATAAAACTCAATAAAATTATAAGGAGGAGAATATGGGTTTTAAAGTTACAATTGAAGCAAAAGAAAGTATCAATTTAGGTCTTGAGACAGTGTCATCTGTTAAGTTTCTGACACAGACTCCAAATGACAGCAACGCTCGTTCTACAGATTTGGGAATGGGTGTAGAGATCGTAGGCAAGATCAGAGCAAATATCGCAGGTGTTGCAGACGAGACAGTAAAGATCGCACAGTGGGCTTTAGTTCCTGCAGAAGATGCAAAATGCTATGGCCAGGTAACTGTTGATGTATTATCCGGTAATAAGGAAGTAAGACAAATCATCATGGATACTGTTTATGTAGTAGGTTATAAAGAGACATTTGCTGATGAAACAGGCGTTGGAACATTTGTACTTACCTTAAAGCAGAAAAAGGATAAGAACAATACTGTTCAGTACCAGGGTGGATTTTCCTATTAATCAATAACAGGAAAAGTACTTAGAACGACACAATATCAGGAGGATTAAACAGTGGGATTTATTTTAAATGTTGAAGGAACTACTTTAGGTGTAGAAACAATCAAGACAGTTGACTTTGCTGTAAGTACACCTAATGATACAAATGCTAAGACAACAGATGTAGCTGTAACAGCAACAATTACAGGTAAAATTTTAACAATGCTTGATGATGGTACAGAAGGAACTGTAGATCTTGCAAAATGGGCAATGATCACATCTGATAAGGCTGAGTGCTATAAGAATGTAACAATTCAGTCTATCGCAGCAGGACAAGTTGTACGTGAGTACACAATGCCTACAGCTTTTGTTGTAGATTACAATGAAAATTATGATGATGTAGAAGGTGTAGGTACTTTCACATTAGTTGTAAGACAGAAGAAAGATAAAATTGGTACAATTACAGTAAATGGCGGTTACGAAGCTTAAGTAACAGTAGCACAGACATAGAATTATAAGCATAGATCCATTATTGAATTCATTCATATATGGATTTATGCTTGTATCTATGAAGTTGATAAATAAGATACAGGAAATGGTCGAGGTAGAACATGAAATCATCATTTATAAAGGAATATACATTTGGAATCATACAGGCAATTATATGGGTCGCAATAGGTGCATTGAGCATGCTGTTTGTAAAAGAAAATACAGAACTGTATATGCTGATAATTATTTTAGCTGCAGATATTGCATTGGTAACAGCCGGAGTATTTGGATTTACCTTTATGAAGAATAAAATGATGCCCGATCAGTATGGACAAATAGAGCGAGGAAATTTTACTGTGAATAGCAGTTCACAGGCAATACAACAGGGAAACAGAGAACAGGCAGCAGTCAGACCGGTAAGCCCTCTGGATCAGGTACCCATCAGTGCACAGAAGAAAGGAATGCCTGCCATGGCAAGAATCAGCTACGTGGCACTGATAGGAGAACAGGGCAATGAATTATTAAAGTGGTCATTAGAAGGAAAAACTGCTATTGTAATTGGAAAAGGAACAGAAACAGAACCGGTAGATATTGATCTGTCAGGTTCAGCAATGGCACAGATGATATCAAAACAGCATGCAGTCCTTAATTATACAGATAACGGATGGTATGTAGATGATATTGATTCTAAAAACGGAACCAGAGTAAAGAAAAAAAATCAAAGCGCACTTCTTGATGTTAAACTTGTAGGAGCAGTGGAAGTGGAAGCCGGAGATATTATATATATTGCAAATGCAATGCTACAGTTAAGATAAAAGGAGAGAAAGAACATGGCATTAAATCGTTGTAAAAATGGTCATATGTATAGCGCAAGAAAATATGGAGATGTGTGTCCGTATTGTAATACAAATCTTGAAACTTCTAATATGGTAAATAATCGAAGACTTATGGTGGATGATCCGGATAAGACCATGTCCATTAATGGAACAACTGAGAGTGTAGATCCCGTAACAGGATGGCTTGTCTGCATTGAAGGTCCTCAGTATGGTAAGGATTATAAGATACATGCAGGTAAAAATTTTATCGGAAGAGCGGATAATATGCATATTCAGATTCTGGGAGATAATACCATATCACGTATTAACCATGCTGCCATTATTTATGACAGCAAAAACAGATCAACCTATCTGCTTCCGGGTGATTCCTCAGGATTAGCCTATCTGAATGGTGAAGCAGTATATACGCCTGTAGCACTGAGTGCCTTTTCTGTAATTGAGATAGGACAGAGTAAATTCATCTTTATACCACTGTGTGGTGAACATTTTGAATGGAAAGACGGAGAAAATGCCGATGCCAAAGAAGAATAGAGTGGGAGTAGACAAGAGGAATGATTAACCTATTAACTGATATCAGATTTATAATTGCAGTAATCATATGTTTGTGCATAATCGCGGCTGTATTTGGTGTATGCATGTATTTGCGCTATCGCAGGGATAATGAGGCCAGTCCTATAGGGGGTAATCTGTCCGTTGCGATAGGAAATGCCCAGATTATAGGAACAAGAGAAAAACAGGACGATTCTTTCGCAACCAGTATCATGCCTTATGGTGTTATGGCAATTGTGGCAGATGGAATCGGAGGATATATTAATGGAAATCTGGCGAGTAAAATAGCAGTAGAGACTTATCTGGATGAATTTGAGAGAAGAAATGCAACAGATAATATCAGTTATTATTTTCAGACATCGGCAGTTTTATCCAATGGCAGGATCCGTGATGAATTTGGAGAAGCCAAAGGTGGTACAACAGCAGTAGCAGTTGTGCTTGCAGAAGGAAAAATGTATTGGACTTCTGTAGGTGACAGTAATATTGCTGTTATCAGAAATAGGAGACTGATTGAGATCAACCGCAAAGAAAATGTGAAGAACTGGCTTGAAGATCAATACTTGGCAGGTGCGATCAATAAAGAAGCAGCCATGGGTGGTCCGATGGATAAAAGACTTGTCAATTATCTGGGATATGATGGATTCAAGAAAGCAAGCGAATCAGACAGACCAATCCTGTTGAAGAAAAAAGATCAGATACTTATATATTCTGATGGTGTAGAAGTCATTGGTCAAATTGAACTTGAGAATATCATGAGCAGGAAGGGAACAGCACAGAAGAAAGCAGAAATGATCATGGAGGCAATAGAGAATAAGAAAGTCAACAGTAAAGATAATTCCACGATCATCATTCTGGAAGTAAAGTAGGAGATATAGATGCGTAAGGAAAATTCTGAATTTAAAACAAAGTTCATATCTGAACCCGGTAGCTATCTGCACAATGCAGATTATTTTGCGTTTGTAGAATTAAAAGATTACGCGTGCTACTGTATTGCTGATGGTATTGATACAGATGAAAAAAGGGAAAGTGCCAAAGCAGCAGTTACAGCAGTTATTACCGCTTTTTCAGAAGATCCGGGAATCAGTAAGAATAAACTGAAACAATATATGATGACAGCACATCATGCTCTGCTTGACGAGGCAAAAGAAATGCGTCTGGAAGCAAGTATGGTTGTGGTGATCAGTGATTACAAAAATGTAAGATGGGCGCATGCAGGTAATACAAGACTGGTGTTAATGCGTAATGGACGTATTAAATATCGTACAAAGGACACATCTTTAAGTCAGAATATGGCAGACAAGTCGGAAATATCTCTGGATCAGTTGGAGACACATGAAGAGCGTCATAATCTGTATTGTTATTTAGGACAGTCAGGACATTTCAGTCCGGTTATTTCAGCCAAGAGAAAAATGGATGATGGAGATATCCTTTTCCTGTATACAAGAGGTATCTGGGAAAGTGTAGGAGACGCTGAACTGCTTGATGCTGCAGATGGAGTATCTGAGCCTGAACAGGTATGTACCAACCTGGAAGACGTCGTACTTAGTCAGCAGCAGGGAGTTCTTGAGAATTACACGATTGCAGCTATTTTTGTTAATAAGGTATATCGAAATCCCAAAGCAAGTAAGAATAAGAAAATTATCAAAATAATAATTTCCATTGTTATGGCAGTAGCAATGATCGCGTTTACAATATGTTTTGCCAGATATCGTTCCAATCAAAAAAACATCAAACAAATGCTTAAATATGAGGAACGTGGTATTGCTTATTTGAATGAAGTAAATTACACAGGTGCTGATGGACAATTTGACGCAGCTATTACACTGGCTGACAAGATCAGCGCAAAAGAAGGTTCAAATGCATATCGCCATGCTAAAAAGGTAGAATTATATAATGCAATATCAGGGTACCTGACAGAGGCGATGGAAGCATTGACAGAAGGTGAATATAAAAAAGCATCCAATAAATTTGCATCAGCCATCAGTAATGCCAATACTTTAAAAGAAGATTACAACGAAGACGTATCATATCTTGATGCAATGACGGCATATCAGGAGTATGCGGATAATATGAAGAATGGTATCGATTCTCTGGAAGCCCTGAATTATGATGATGCAGTAGAGTCGTTTGTTGCAGCATCTAAGGCAGTAGACGGTATTGATGATACGACAAACCGAAATGTAGCAGATGATTACCTTAATACAGCAAATGGTAAGAAAGCGATGAAAGATGGTAAGAATTATGAAACAAAGGGAGACGAATCTCTTAATCAGAATATGTATTCCCAGACTCTTACCGATTATAACACTGCAATGGATATGTATAATCTGGCAAAGACCAGTTATAATATTCCGGAAGCAGATGCAGCAATTTCGGCATTAACAGTTAAGATCAGCAATGTAAACGAGAAACTGAGTACACAGACCAATCAGGAAGCGGAAGCAGAAGCCGTTAACTATGAGCAGGCAGCAGCACAGGCAGCACACAAAGGTAATGTAGATGAAGCGAGAGAAGCTTATGACAGTGCCAGAGAGGTCTATGTCAAGACTGGAAATACAACAAAAGTCAATGCAATTGATGCCAAGATAGAAGAATTGCTCTATGGGGATGACGAACAGAAGGCATTGCAGGCAATTCTGGATGCAATGACATATATGAGCTATGGAAGTAGTATGGATGCGATAGATGAGCTGAATACGGCCAAAGCTATTTACAGTAATCTGGGAAAAACAGATGTTGTTACATCAATTACCAACACCATAGCATCTATCAAACAGGCGTTGGATGCACCTGTATCTGTAGAAACCACACCATAGGATTCTGATAGAAGGGAGAAGGAGAATGGCAGGAAAACATTCCTATTCCTTATATTTGGATAATGCACCGGTTAAGCAATATTCCAATACATATAAGAGAAAAGATCTGGAAGAGATGACCACATATCAGTTGAGAGATATCTGTACTAAGGAAATGATCATCAAAGGAATTACAGATCCACTGAACCGATATGAACTGATTGAAACAATATTAAGATATAGAGGTGAGAAAGAGGCATTGCTCATCAGGCGTGTGGCAGAAGGGGGAATGGACAGAATTTCCAATCTGTTATTTCGAAAGAAAGGTACATGCCTTAAGGATGAAGGAACGATACATAATCCTGCCAGACTTATTTTGTATAATAATCTGGATCTGACCCTGTATGATAAATATCAGGTAGGAATTGACAGAAGTAAGAAAGATGATATTTCTAAGGTAGTAGTTAATCATCTGGTAGAATCCAATGTTTTGCTGGTAAGCGAAGATGGGGCTATCTGCTCTATTCTTAATCTGGTCAGTGATGGAATGGAGCCGGAGAAGTTCTATTTGGAGAGAGATGGAAGCCAGCCTATTCTACCAAGCGATCATAAATTTTATTATCTGATGTTCTTTGAAAAAAAGGAATCCGATATTTTGTATCAGTATTATTATGATATTGAACAGAAGCAGAATGTAATTATCAACTATTATAAAATACCGCTTGCTGATCTGGAAATACGCGATGTAGAAGAAACAGAAGCTATTCTGTCTATAGATTTTGGAACTTCCAATACAACAGCAGGAGCATATCTGGATTACGGATATATCCAGAGACATGATAATAATGACCTTTTAAATGAAGGAATCAAACTGGATGCAGTAAATATAGTACAGTTCCTTGATAACACAAAGGGTGGTAAGAAATGGGTACCCATGCTGCCTACACTGGTATGTGTGGCAGATTGCAGCAATGCCGACAGAATAGAATATCATTTTGGATACAAGGCACAAAAAGACACAAGGATTAAATATTATGATGAGTCTTTCAGTATGTTCTATGAGATGAAACGCTGGGTTAACAGTTATGATCAGATGCAGGAACTTATAGATAAAAAGGGAAATACTCTTATGGTTACCAGAGGGTCCATTATCAGAGAATATCTCCTGTATGTAATCAAGTGTGCACAGCAGCAGTTCAAATGTCGTTTCCGTCACTTACATCTTACAAGTCCGGTCAAATTAAAACAGCAGTATAATCAGATGTTTGCCGAACTGTTGTATGATTATGATATTGATACAAAGCATATGCTTGATGAAGGAACAGCGGTAATCTATAACTCTATTCACAACATGATAGAGAAGAAGCGGTATTATCCCGGAGAACAGATAGAAGCACTTATTATTGACTGTGGTGGTGGTACGACAGATCTTGCATCCAGCAGATTTATCATCGACAATGATAATGTATCTTATAAAGTCAATATAGAAACGACTTATGAAAATGGTGATACAAATTTTGGCGGTAACAACATCACGTATCGTATCATGCAATATATCAAGATCATGTTCGCCGCTCATTATACACATCAGGAATTGTTGCGTATTGATGACATTATTCAGGTTGCAAGTGAAGATATCTTCCGTTATGTGGATGAGTTCGGTAAAGATGAGGTATATCGCAGACTGGAAGAAGCTTACGAGGCAGCAGAACAGGTAATTCCTACCAAGTTTAAAAAATACGAGAACAGTACCAGAGATGAATATTTCATGGTAAAGAATAATTTCTATTTCTTATTTGATATTGCAGACAGAATGAAGAAAGAATTCTACATGAATGAAGGTGTGATCCGTAACAGCTTCAGCAGCAGTGATAAAGAAGAAGAGGGAGACCTGAGGGTAACACAGATTGAACGCTGGAATCTGGTAGTGCGTACTCCTGATGGACATTTGGAATATGAACACAGTTTCCCGGATGTAGTGTTCAATATTAAAGAAATAGAACTGCTGTTAAAAGCAGATATTTATGAAATTGTAAATAAATTTCTCAATGATTTTTATAAGAAAAGACAGTTGGAACAGTATTCCATGATCAAATTAACAGGACAATCTTGTAAAATTGACATTTTCAGAGAAGCTTTGAAAGAATTTGTACCTGGTAAAAGTATAGAATTTAAACAGCAGAGAAAAGACAATAATAATCTGATGGACCTCAAACTTACCTGTGTACGGGGGGCAATCCAGTATGTTAATGCACGTAAAATGGGTTATACAGATGTTACACTTCAATACAGTGTTCCTGCAATACCGTATTCCATCAGCGGATATACACATGAGAATGAGGAGAAGATGCTTATATACAGTCTGGACAGAACCCAGACTTTTGGACATCTTTCAAGACACAGTGGAATCAGACAACTGGAATTATTCCTGAAAGATGGAAGCGGTAATTTAAAATATCGTTATACCTATATTTCACGCGAAGAGGACTTTGTAAATACAACGTATGAAGAAATACTGGATAAATATGAAAATTATGCTTCCCTTTTTGTACAGGATGATTTTGATGTCATTCGTGAAAACGAAGTAAAGTTCTTTGTATTCGCTGCACAGGATCAGTGGGGATTCTGGGTAGTACCGGTACGGCGAATGCAAAATGTTCTTCAACTGGGCAAAGACGCCTTTTATGCATTTGAAAATGACAGTTGGGAAATGGATTTCTTTGATGGAATGAAGTAAAAAGAAAAGGATTAGGATATGCAGCAGACGAATAGAACAATTTTATTTGAAGAAGTAAATCCGGATGTGGGTGATTTATTGCAGTTGATCGGAGAACAGGATGGACGGCAAAGCCTTACAGATGAAGATTTATGGGAGATCAACAGAAGACTGGAGGTAAATTCCTTTGATGAATTTATAAAGAAATTCACACCCGGAGTCAATATGCTGCTGGATACTAATTACAGAACCGTACAATTTTCCAGGGGACATCTGGGCAGTGGAGAGGAGCATATCTCGCTTAATGAAGAAGATTCGCTCTTCTCCATGCTTTTATATATTATGGAAGCCAAGAAGAAAAAGAAATATCTTCTTACAGGTTTTATGGATCTTCTGGATAATATGATCCCAAGGGAAGATACAAATGCTTTTATAGATGCCAGAAATCAGATCATTCAGGAAGTGCAGCAACAGGACGGTAAATTTACGGAAGCCATAAAAAGAAAAGTGGAAAAACTGATGTTGCAGTATGATGATGGAATATTTCTACTGATAAGCTACATCAAAGATACCTGCCATATCCTTACTTTATCAGACAAGGACAGAGGTAAAGATAAAGGAATTCTGAATGATTATGGCAAGATGCAGATACGTGTCATCAGAAAAGCTGCCAAGTACAGATATGTGCAGGCAGATCAAATCGCATTGGATATTGATGATTTTGAAGAATCCATCATGCAGTGTATGGAGGAAGCACAACATCATAAACCCGTCAAAAATAAGCAGTTATTTCTGGATTGCTTCATGCTTAATGTATATTACAATAATAAAGAATTTGAAATGATCCAGAGAGGTTATGAAGATTATTGTAATCTATATACGGATATTATGAGAAAATTCTGGATAGAAGCCAAGCCCATTATGGAGACTATGCTGGGTATTAAGGAGTTTTTTGATCAGTATCAGGATACAGAGGGGATGAAACCATCTCTGGTCATAGGTAATTTCCGAATAGAAGAATTATTGCATGAGAAGAACAGAGAGAAGCTGGATGTCTATCTTAATACAGTAAATTCCAAGAACTTCTACCATCAGACCCTGTGGTATGCGATCATTCCCAATATGATATCGGCCGGAAGAGAAAGCATGACTAATATCAGAGAAAGATTCCGTTCCAAAAGAGAACGCTTCCAGTACGATAGAAATAAACCGGAAGAAATAGCATTATTGCTGGACATTCTGGGAAAGTACAAAATACAGGGTTTCTTAAGTCTGGCTTTGGTTGAAGAAAATACATTCTCACAATTTCAAAGAAACGGAATCAGTGGGATCAATGAATCCCTGACTGTGTTGGAGCACATAAATGCGCAGGATTATCTCATTCCATGTTATCCGAATTTCATAGTGGTTCCTCAAGAGCAGGCTTGCCTTACAATAGGTAAGGAAGTAGCATATAACGATCTGAAAGAGACTATGGAAGTAACAGGAGAAAAAACGCTCTGGTTAGATGAAATAGGAATAGGTGCCGCTTACATAGCAGCAGGGATCGTGGCAGCATGCCAATGTCCACAGTACCTTAAGAAATATTACAGGAAGGGAATTGATGATACACAGCCGGGAGTAGGTTATCGACTGACAGCAAAAAATCATAATCAGATCATTTATTCGGCTATGCTTAGTGAAACAATAGAATATTCTCAGGAAATTCTGGAAGAAGCATTACAAAAGAGCAGAGGTTTCCTGTTTGGACAGCATCAGGGTAAGATGACAGTTCTTACAGACAGAGTATTTTCCTATAACAGAAACTACAGATTACTGTGTTCAATGGTACAGACAAGTACCTATATGGAGCGAATGATACAATATGAGACACAGGATTTTAAGAAAAATCTCATTACTCAGTTCTTTCAGCACAGACCGGGAAGCACAATAGCCATGTGGAGTGCCGATGATAAAAATACATTGAATGCGATCCTTAAAGATGGCGAGAGCATTACTTATAAATTAGATGAAAAACAGGAGAATTGTACCTTTTTCATAGAGTTTAATGATGAAGATAATAATGTAGTCAGACAGGATAAGGTAACAATCTTATAGAAAAGGGAGATTTCGTGGAAGAAAATTTTTTAAAACCGGATTTTCAATTTGAAAAATATATAGCAGACAGGATGATGGAAATCAGTGATGAGGGAGAAAGACGTGCTTTAAAAGAGGTGATGCGTGAAACATTAATTCCTTTTTATGAACAGACTTCTGCATATATGGCTGAAATAGAGAACAGACTTGAACAGACTTCAAAAAAGCAGCAAGGACGCTATGAGGTAATAACAGGGTTAGCACGCAAGGATCGTATTGATCTGACAGAGGAAGCAATGGTTCCTATGCAGTATGGGGATCTGGCAGATATGCAGGTTGATATTGAGGAAATGAAGGAGCAGTTGGCACAAGGGAAACCATATGCTGTTCTGAAAGTATTCTTTGAAACGAGTTATGCACAAATACAGCAGATAGAGCGTGAGAAAAGAACCTTTAAAGGAATCATATACACACAGGATGGAGAATATCCGGCATTCTTTTCCATAGAAAGAAATCAGTCGTATCTGCAGAAAGTACAGAAATTATATGATGCATTCATGCAGAATGCGGTAAGCTGGAATACAGTATGTGCACCATATTTGTACAAGTTCTTTGATGTAAAAATCGTAAAGACTCAGTGTCCGTCAGATGAAATGATACAGAAGATTACAGTAGATTTTGAAGAATATAAGCAATATGCCCATTTTGACCTGATCCCTACATGGAATATCAGAATAGTCGAGGAGAAAACAGGTGCCTATCCGGAACTTACAATTGACCAGATTCATTATGATCATTGTATTTATAAGGGGCACTTTAAAGAGGGAAGAGATTATCTGGCAATTAACTCTAATGTTAAGATCTGGAATCTGTATCGAATGGATGGGGACATGCATATTCTGTGCGATGCTATGGATCCTGTCAGATGGCAGCTTGTAGAAATGGGATATGATGTCAGAAATAAAAATATATACGAATATCCCGTATTTGGGAACGTGAATCAGCAGCAACAGTCTAACTGCATTCATACTTATGCTGAGGTGAAAAGATATATTTCACAGTTGGGCTATGAAAATTATGTGGAACTGCTTGATATTAAAGTACAGCAGGAATACATCAACAGAAACTATGAGACATATGGCATGGATGCCTTTATAGAGGATGAGATCAGAGTCAGTACTAAAAGACCTTATATGGTATTTCTTTTTCAGGCAAAGGACAGGCAGTGTTACCTGAATCAGGATGTCATGAGTTACCTGATCAGTAAAGTACAATGGCAGTTACCGGAATTTTGCTGTGTTGGTGAATTGCAGTAATCAGGAGCAGAGAGAGGAGAATGGTGATGGAAGAGCTATGGAATACCATTAGCAGGGATAAAGATAAAATACGGTATCATCAGGCGGAAAGTTACAGCCCTTACAGCGAATATGCCATGAATGGCATACAACAGACACCGGATGGTATTACACATATTACCATGAACAGCTTCTATCGTTATGATCGTATTATGCAGCCATTATTCGGTAATCAGAATATTTCAGAGAAACACAGGGAATGGCTTTTTGACATCTACATGCATTATCTGACAGCACTTACCTACAAAAGCGGCGTGACTTATCAGGAATATGAAGTACGGCAGAGATGGTCAGCAATAGAGTGGGGCGAGTATGGAGAACAGATCAGAAGTATATTTATACAAATGTCCAATTCGCAAAAGTATTATATTGCACATTCTCTCTGGCAGCAGCAAAGAAACGGCGCATCAGTAAGTATCTTTACAGAGACTCTGGTAGCTATTATGCAGACGGGCATCATCTATAAGAACGAACTGGATGATAAAGAGCTGTATCTGTATATGAATCGAAAGAACAATCATACAGACGAAGAACAGATTGAGATGATAGAAAAACTGTTTCTTCCACTGGATTACAGAGTGAGAATATTCTGGGACAATCATTTTGCAGTATTGGGAGAGGCACAGACGGCACTTATTGATGAAATAGAAATTTTATAAAAGGGAGAGAAAAAAGTGGCAGGATTTAAGATACCCATATTTGAAAAAGGTTCTGTATTAACACAGGAAATGCTGGAATCTTTAAAAGGATATGCAGTAGACTTGGGAAATTTGAGTTATACAGGATATTCTGATGGAATTTTATCAGGATGTCAGGTAACAATGTCAGGAAATATGCTGTATATTCATAAAGGAATACTGATATATGGACAAAAGCTGTATTTTTTATCTAAAGAAATGAATATTGTTGTAAATCCAGGAAATCAATGGCAGGTTTTACGTATCAGAATTGGAAATATGAATAAAGCCAAAAATTTTCTCATTGGTGACATGCAGCTTGAATTAACGTCAGATGTACAGGAAAGCAAAGATAAAATAGAAATATGCAGATTCCGTTTGCAGAACGGAGCATTACTTCGTAATAATTACAGAGATTTTCAGGATCTTACAACCGAGTTTGATACAATAAATGAAATCTATGCGCAATGGTCAGGATATGAAAAGCCAACAGTCTCTAACCGGGTACTGAAAGAGTTTGCCAGAGAAGCTATGAAAAAAGGAGTTAAAGATCCGGCAGATATTGCTTTTGTTACCCAGATTCTGGCACTTGACAGTAAGAGTATGAGTCGAGATGCAATTCAGTTTTATATAGCATCCAGACTACAGAGAAACCATACAGAAATGAGTAATCTTGACATATACAGAGGATTACAGGAAGTATTACGGAATGTAGGTAAGCAGGGAATAGAACACAGAACGGCTCCCACAGGAATGGAAAGACGCATTATTGTAGATTAGTAAAAAGAAGGGTTTATATTATGGCATACAAAGATGAGGAAATATTAAAGGCAAAAAGAGAAATTGAGCAGGCAGAAAAGAAAATAGAAGCAAACAAAAATCAGGAGGCAGAGGCACAGGAATCTATTTATGATGAGAAAGTGCATATTATTGGTGTTGAGACACATTTTGAAAGAAGACAGATACCTGAATTGAAAGTAAGTATATATATGCCGGAAAATTTCTTTCAGTTAGCAGATGATATCAAAAAACTGATTTATCCTGCTGGTAATGCACCAAGCCATGTATTTGCAGGAGAAGATATCAACTTTCAGATGGCATTAAGCCAGACAGTTCATAAGGTTCCGGACAGTGGAATGAAGGAATTTGTAGATACTTCTGCACAAATATTACAGGCTATTGGACCTAAGGTTACAATAGTTGAAAAAATTGTAGAGGAAAAAGTAGATGATAATGGAGATTCCTTTCATATCGGAATGCTTGCTTTTGTATCCAAAGCTGTAGATATGATGGTCTATAATATCCAATATTTCGTAAGTATAGATGGTCAGCTATTACTTGGAACAATAAATTTTCCAAGTAAATTTAAAAAGAGAATGATTCCTATGGCGAAGGAGATTATTCGCAGCATAGAAATTATAAAGACAGAAGAAGAGTAAAAAAGAGAGAGTCATTTAGGAGGTTAAGTGATGGAACCAATTACGTATTTAAACATACAGGTTGAGGGAGTGACATTTACAAGACTGTTATCATTAGAGATTAAACATAATGTAAATGAGCATGGGGTAGCTAATATTTCAGGTGAAATGTCTATTGAAGCAGCACAGGATTATATGAATCGTGCAGATGAGAAAACCGCTGTTAAGATATCAACAACAGCACAGGGGCAGCCGAAGGTTCTGTTTTATGGAGTTGCAACCAGTGTAGGCATGCAAAAAATGAGCAATTATGCAGTGGTGCAGTTGGTAGTTACATCCACAAGTGTTTTATTAGACTATGAAAAGAAAAATAAGAGTTATCAGAATACAAGCAAGACATATGAAGAAATCATGACTCAGGCAGTAGCCGGACAGGCAATGATACAAATGCAGGTAACAGATCGTGCAACAGGCAGTATTATTGTGCAGTGTAACGAAACCGCGTGGGAGTTCTGTAAGAGGATGGCATCCAGACTGAATGCTCCGGTCATTACATCAATCAATGCCCAGGTGCCGGTGTTTACAATAGGTATTCCAAAGAGAGGAAAAACATATCCATTAGCAGATGTGGAACTGCATACAGAATCCGGCAATTTGTCCAGTGAGGGATTTATGGCTCAGGACATGTTGGGAACAAATATAAAAACAACACAATATATGTTCCTGGGAGAAGCGATTTCTCTTGGAAGCGGGAATCAGAAGGTCTCAGGAATATCAGCTACGTTAAAGAGTGGCATGCTGATCAGTACCGTATGCATTTCAACGGAAAAGAGTTTTGCACAGCCTACAGTATCAAATACACAAATATCCGGCAAGATGTATACAGGAGTTGTACAGGCTGTTCAAAAGGATCAGGTTCAGGTTCATCTGGTTGACATTGACAGCGAATATGATGCAGGTGGAAACGTATGGCTGCCGTATTCAACGGCCTATTCTTCCAGTGATGGCAGTGGATTCTACTGTATGCCGGCTGTGGGGGATCAGGTTCGCGTTTTCTTCCCGGGAAGTAATGAAGGAGAAGCATTTGCTGCCAGCAGTGTAAGTGTTAATTCTGCTCCGGAGGTTACAGATAAGCAATGGACTGGTCCGGAAGGTAAACAGATTCTTATGACCAAAGAAGGAATATATATTACGACCAATGCAAATGATAATAAAATTTTTATTAATCTGACAGATAAGGATGGAATTACAATATCCAGTAATAAAAATATAACGATATGTGCAAAGAAAAACCTCTCGTTGATTTCTAATGATACCATTAATATTAACGCAGAAAATGATATATTGATCAGTTCAGCAGAATCTTACATTGACATTAAGCCGGAAGGAATTGAGCTTGGTGCAGAGAATGTAGTAATTAAGTAGGAGGAAGCATGGAAATATCGATAGCAGAATTTGAAGAAACGTATCTGCCGGCTATGGAAGAAGAGTTTAAGCAGGATACCATGGACAGCATTATGGAGCAACATGATTCTATCTGTAAACAGTTATGGAAGGAAATGGAGACAACTGCAAAATTTGCGATGAAATTCCAACAGCAGATTCCCATACCTATGGGAGAAATACAGATTTCTCTATTGCAAACCTCTCTGTATCTGGGTAAACCACAGATAGGAATTGCAGCCTATGATATGAGGGGGATTTATGGCAATGAATTATTTCAGATTAAATATGATGCTTCATGGTTATTTACTCAATGGGATAAATTTCAGAATAAAATCCTGCAAAAGATAGAAGAATTACATGCAGAAAACTATATTCACGTTGAGTCGGTCAGACAGATGATGTACAAGAGTATTACTTTTCTGATACAAAGTATGTGTGTACTTGCAAAGTATCCATTAAGGGAGTTTGAAAAACTGGAGACTGCTGATGAATTATTATTAACAGACAGTTTTAGACTGACAATAGGCGGATATCGGGACTGGAGCAGAATATTATATGTCAGAAGACCACAGTTGGATATATTTTTTCATGACTCTTCAGAATCATTGTGTTACTGCAAGTTTAATGAGGCTGTATATAACCACAAGGAATTTGATAAATTAGATTTAAGGTATACAAAATTTGTCAATTGTGAGTTTGTACATTGTGATTTCCGAAATGTTGAATTTCAGGATGTTATTTTTGAGCATTGCAGGATTTACCATTGTACCTTTGAAAATGTAAACTTTAGTGGTGGTACTTTTATAGATACGACGCTTAAAAAGAATGTTTTTCATGAGATCATATGGCATGAAGAACCCGAAGATATCAATGAAATTGAGGATTTCTATAAGGGCGTGGAATTTATAGATTGCATAACCGATGATGAAACAATTCTAAAAGAGGGAGTATAAATATGGAATATTACCTACTAAAACAGAGCAGCAATGTAATAAATCCTATTAAAATACTGAACATGGATTCCAGCATATATACGACCCAAATGACTCATAAGGATTTCAGACAATTGGATAAGGTCAAGGTTGCATATATTCAGTATGAAGCAACACAGGAAATTCCGGATATTTTAACACAGCCTACTTACATGGTATCAGATGTGATCCGTAAGGTCATGAAAATGTATGATGATCGTATTTCTTTTAAAGCAATACAGGTATATCCGGATAAAAAGAAGGATATTGAGGCAGCAGCCAGAACCTATTGGATTTATGACTGTGTCATGGAGGACTGTCTGCACAGAGATACAGTAATTTATCCTAATGGTGCTGTAAATGAGATTATTCTTGATCAGCATAAAATAAAAGGGAGAGATATTTTTCGTATCAAAGGAATTGTAGAAAACAAGACGATCATATCACTGGCAGTAGCAGAAAGTATTTTGCGGCGTAATCCATATGGAGTAGGAATAGAAAGGGTGCAGGTGAAGTAAATGGCAGCAGGCAAGAAACAATATGTGTACAGACTTATGAAGGCGAAATGCTCTTGTGGAGATCAGAAATTTGAACAGAACCTGAACCTGCCTTTAGATCATGGTGTTATTTATCAGAGTGAAGATTATCCATTGATGAATGCCAATGATCATGTGGCAGACCAGCATATTCTTACATTCGGCAGATGTAAGTCTACCAGTAATCCAGGAGGAACGGCAGGATTTCTGGCAGATATTTTAACATGTGGTATAGGAAGTGAAATCCTGCAGTCCACGATTGGAACCCCTTGTAAACCTATGACTGTTACTCCATGGATCAATGTAGATGAAGACTATTTTATTGATGGGGCACCTGCATTAACACTTGAGAGTACGTTACCCTGCTATTATGGTGGAATCATAACTATAGTTATGGAGAAGACCGAAAGTACCGATTCAGGTGGAGATGATACATCTAAAGAAGACAAAGATATCAAAGATCAGCTACCAAGCGAAGTACAGGAGAAGATTGACAGCTTCACAGATGATCATGCAACTAACCCGCAATCAGCAGCGGATGATGCATTAGCGGCAAGTGCTGCCGAGGTCGCTGCCAGTGTACCGGGAGCGGAGGTTGGGATGATTTCCCCTACTAACATCCCAAGACCGGGGATAGGAGACATAGCAGAGTATGCAAAAGGGTTCATCCCGCGAAAGGTGGACAATGAAACTGTTCTGAAATCATATGATCTAATGAGTGCGATGTGTCCAATCAGCAGCAAAACAATAGAGAGTAATGCAGCCTGGAATGCAAAAGAACTCACTGCTACAGGAAGCAGTTATATACCGGAATCAGGTTCGTATATTGAAAATCAGGCACAATGGAAAAATGTAAAATTTGGTTGTAGTTCTAATTCAAATATGAGTTATTCCGGTTGTGAAATTATTGCAACATATAATGCATTATCTGCGTTAGGAGAAAATACTTCTGCGGATACAATGGTAAATCTTATCAGTTCCTATGAAAAAAATGGAGCTGCACTGTATGGGGAATTTGGAGTAGCTCCCAATGCTATTGAAAGATATATGAAGAATGCCGGTTACAAGGTGCAGACGACTGATTCACGGAACGCGCAAAAGCTTGCAGAAATTGATAAAAATAGCGATGTATTTATTACAACGGTATATAATAATCAAAAAGATATTACAGATATGGTGCATACGGTTTGCATTACAAAAACAAAGGATGGAAAATATGCAGCACATAATACATATATTAGAGATAAACGTGGAAATTATGTAGCGAATACAGCGGATACATTAGAAGAAGCTATTAGTGGAATAGGTTCTGATACAGGCATTATTCATGTTATTGGTGTAAAAAAATAACCCAGATACTGGATTGACAGGAGAAAAAGATGAAAAAGTCAATAAAAAAAGTAGTATGTATTTTGATTTTGATATGTAGCGTTAGTATGTTTGTGACAGGATGCAGTGGTAAGATTGCACAAAAAAATGCAGATGGAACAGTCATAAAAATAAAATATGAAAGCGCGGTACCATTCCAAAGAGCACCATATTTTGAACAATACACAGATCATGTAGACATGACATTTAATGGTATAGTCTGGTATAGTGCGTATTTAGCAAATAAATCGGATATCGAAAAATATGATGATTATATGCTTCTTGCTCAAAGTACAAACACAAAAGTGTATTATGAGAAGGATGAATCTGATGCAAAAATCAAAAGAGACTTTGTTTATATAATGGATATGGACGGAACAGATGAGGGATATATTATCTTTATAGCATCAGATAGTCCGTGGAATAACAATAATGACTTTGATACCGGTATTCAGTATCTGGTAAATGATAAACAAACTAAAATGGATACTGATTTTGAAATTTTGATTGATGAACAGACATTTTATGATGAACAGGAATAATTGGAGGATATAAGGAATGTTTACGAAGAGAAGCTGGGAAGGTTTTTATGATTCATTTATTGTAACAGGAGCCGTATTAGTAATTTTTGCTGCGTTATTCATAAAAAACAAGGGAGGACAGGAATTACCGATTGCAGTTGGAATACTTATTCTGGGACTTGTTCTTTTGGCATTTGGTGTGTATAGCAGAGTGAAAAGGTATCAGGAAACCCATGAAGATACAAACTATGAGATAGACCAGACCAAAGAATATATATTTACCATGCAGACATCGCAGGATCACATTGAAACAGTTAATAACTATTCCCAGATAGAGGAAGCTATTAAAAATCTGGATAAGATGAAACAGGGCTGTGTAGAGATAAGAATCCAGCCACCTATGGGAGGAATCAAGCAGATAAATGTCTTTTACTGGGATAAGGATGCGTATGCGCATACATATATATTACAGGAAAGAGACAAAGGAGAAGGGTATTGGGTATGTACCTGTGATAAAGCAATCGGTGCATTAAATGATCTGAAAAGGTTATATGTAAAACATAAGCCAATAGAGTACAGATTATATCATAGGAAAGAAACGGAGGTGCGATAGGATGTCAACGGTATTTAACAGAATGCCGGATGAGGTACAGTTTATTATTATAACAGGTGCATTTATTGTTTTCCTGGTTGCAGCGATTCCTCATTCGTTTGAAAAGAAAGCATATAGGAATACCCCTTCGGTAAACTATGAAAAATATGAGGATCAGGCAGGGTATCCAGCGGGTGAAGGATTTACTGATATAAAGTCAGTAGCGGATATGGAAGAACTAAAAAACTTTACCATTACAGTAGATGTAAAAAATTTAACGCCTACACATAAATACAGATCCATTCTTGATAAATCCTATTATGGAAAAATAATGCGTCAGATACAGAACAGTACAGTACATGGTATTGGACAATACTACACGGCAGTGCTTGAAAGTGGAGAGAAAATCATAGTATTTCTGGATGATTTTGCAGTTGATATTCCCAAATCAGGAACTGTAACTTTACCTGTTGCCAAAAAAATGTATATGAATACGATCAGTGATACATTTCGTGAAATACAGAAAGAACAGCAAATCTCAGAAGAGAATATAAGCTGGTATGTAGATACAACCGGTAACTGGAGAAAAAGCGAACAGGCCAAGACAATAGAGGGCAGTCGGTTCCGGGTCGGATTATTAACATTTGTGCTTGTAGCTGTGATAGAAACAATATTATTTGCATTAGAAAAGAAGAGACATGCATAAGAAGGATAAATAAAAATAGTTGAAAATGAGAGAGAAAAGCATGAACATAGGAAAAATAACAGTAAGTCAGTTAATTGTCAAAGTAAATGTATCTTTTGAAAAAATACTGGATATTAACATTGTACAAAAAGAAAATGAGCAAGGAATGTTGCAACTGGTGTTGGAAGCTGCGGATACGATGACGCTGCAGACTGCGGCAACATTACAGAATACAGCAGTTACAGTGCTTTTACCAGATCACAGAATACTTTATAGTGGTTACTGTGAAAACGTGATGTTACAGAGACAGGCAGGATATCATGCATTGATATTGGAAGTATGCTCAAGTGCATATTTACTGGATCAGGAGGCACATACAGAAACCTTTCAGAGTCCATCCAAGAAAATGGGTGATATTTTTGGTGCAGTATTGAGTAAGTATTCTGCATTATATCAGTTAAAGAATAACCCGGCAATATCCACAGTTATATATCAGCAAAATGAAACAGACTGGACTTTTATTCGCCGAATAGCCAATCAATATGGTCAGCAGGTATATGTGAACAGCAGGAGCAGACAAACGGATATCAAAATTGGTACCGGACAAATGCAGACTTATGCGGAAAATACATTGGAGAGGAAAGTGTCTTCCGGCAAGGATCTGTCAGAATTAAGACAGAATCAGATGAACAGTAATGAAGCATCCAGTTATCAGTTCTACACAGAGGAGTATGAGTGTACAGAACTGGCAGCGATTCCGGGTGATCAGATTGGAAGAAGTACTGTCAGAGAAACACAACTGGTAAACGAAGGCGGAATTCTGGTCAACCGTGTAAAGCTTGGCAAGACTCAGGATGTCAGACCCACATATCAGAGTGCATCAGAGAAGACCATTGTCAGCAATATCATTACAGGAAGTGTTCTGGCGGTAAATGGGACAACCGTTCAGGTGCAGTTTGATGCAGATGCCGGGGACATGTCAGGAAATTGTGTGGATATTCCATACGAATCTGCAATCAGCAATTCTTTTTACTGTATGCCTGATGTAGGAGATAAAGTATTTGTCTATTATGAAAATAATGGAAAGATTATTTGTCTGGGCAGTCGTAGAAGTAATACAAATTCGCCTGACTTCGATAAACCGGAAGAGAAAGTACTGACTTCTTATGATAAGATGCTGCGAATGGAAGGAAAGAAGGTAATTCTTACAGACACTCGTAAGAAACATGATGATGAGGATGATACAGAAATATCCATTATATTGGATGATGATGAAGGTATCACGATCACATCAGGAGAAAATATTCTGATCCATTCTACGGAGAAAAATATATATCTGGCTACTGGAATTGAAGAAAGTGATGTGACTAAAGATATTGAGGGACTTTCAAACGGAAAGGATAAATTCAGAACCCGGGTTGCAAAAGAAAATGCCAGATATGTGGCTGAAGGAGGAATGAATGACGCTGAGAAGCTTAAGGCAGTCCATGGGGCACAGATAGATAATTTTTGTTCTCAATTTCAGCAAAGCATGCAGGATACCTGGGATGGACTTACTATGAAAAAGTTGCGTGATGCCACGGCTACCCTGTTCCAGAAAGAAGATTCAAGTGACAGTCCTGAAGCTCAGACAGAACAAGATGATTCCTATGATACAGGGGTCATTACATTTTATGGTTTAAATTCTGTAACATTTAAAGTACAGGACAGTTCCATCATAATTGATTCGGATATTTTCTTAAATGGTAAGGTATTCCAGTGGCTGGGTTATACACAGGGGGAGCATGATATAGTAGAGGAAGAGTATCAGGACTGGGTGGATATGGCACTGGATGGTCTACAGCTTGCTTTGGACTTTGCAGGTATGATTCCGGGAATTGGTACATTCTTTGATATTGGTAATGCAGTTATTTCCCTTGCCAGAGGTGATTTTGTAGGAGCCGGAATGTCCTTGTTTGCTGCAATACCAGGTATAGGAGATGCCTGCACGGCTGCCAAAATGGGTGTAAAGGCATATAAGGCTGCTCAGAAGACACAGAAAGTATTGACAAAAGCGGATAAAATAACAAGATTCGTAAAAGCAATATACAAAGGACTTAAAGTATTGGATTCTTCTTGTGATGCATATTCTGTTATACAGGAAATTGCAAAAGATGGATTCAGTTTTAAGAATCCGAATGACTGGAAGAAGTTAATAAAATTAGTAAGTTTAGCACGTGGCACTGTCAGTGATATTAAAGATATCAGTGACACTAAGAATGCAATTAAATCAGGTGTAGAAGAGACAAATCATGTGATATCACCAAATTCTGATCCGGATGGACCATTCCCACATTATGATAATTCAGCGGCAGCAGAAGAAACCGACAGGAATTCCAACACTCATGGTCAGAATAATGAGGGTTCTGATAACAGACGTAACAATGCGCACACTACAGAAGACCCGATTGATGTAATCAGCGGAAGCCTGCTGGCAGAGTATGTGGATCTGAGTCTGGAGGATATTCTCGAGCCATTCGAGATAAAGAGATATTATGAATCCATATATAATAATCGTGGAGGCATGATCGGAGATAAATGGCGTTTTGCATTTGAAACATCTCTGACAAGACAGGACGATTTCATAACAATACAGATGCCTGATCTTCATATGGAAAAATTTCATAAGGAAGAGAATAGATGGAACAACCTCAGAAGAGAGGATGAATCTTATCTGCTGATAGAAACTGTTGACGGCTATTTATTAAAGTCCAGAGGCAGTAGTATGTCATATCTCTATGATGTGCAGGGCAAACTTATAAGCCAGACAGATGAACATGGAAATACGACACAAATGACATATGAAGATGGAAAACTGGTCAGAATTCAGGTCGCAAGTGGACAATGGGCATCTTTTCAGTATGAGAATGAAAGAGTCTGCCAGATTGAGGATAATATAGGCAGAAATGTCCGTTATCAATATCAGGGTAATTATATTTCAGCAGTGACACTGCCAACCGGTGGAACAATGTATTATGAATATACTTCTGAAGGATATATTACTAAAATTACAGACTTAAATGGTAAATGCTATGCCAGAAACTTCTATGACCGTAAGGGACGTGTCATCCGTCAGGAATTAACAGGCGGAGAAGAGTATGTTGCTTTTTATGATGAAGCGAACAGACAGAATACGTTTCTGACTACATCTGATGGAAATAATATTATCTATACATATGGAAATGAGAGATTAGCGACTAAAATTCAATATAACGATGGAACATATGAAGAGAAGAAGTATGATGCCGGAAGACATGTAATATATGAGAGAGATAGACTTGGAAGAGTAATCTTAAGAAAATATCATGAGAGCGGGCTGTTGGCGGAAGAGATCCTCCCCAACGGATTGATAACAGAATATGAATATGATGAAAATGACAGACTGGTTAAAACGTCTGATAATATAGGAAGAGAAAACAGTAATGAGTATGATACACAGGGAAATCTGATCTGTAACAGAATACGGATCAATGACAAGGAGTATGAAGAAACCCGGTATACATATGATGCCAGAGGCCGTATTCTGTCCATGACAGATGCCAGAGGCAATACGGAATATTATCATTATGATACTTTGTTCTCGTCAGAAACGGAATATGTCACCATGACGGGAGACAGAATCCGTTACGAGTATGATGCTGGCGGCAGACTAATGACATTGGAGGATGCTTTTGGTCAGACTACATATGGGTATGATAATTACGGTCATAAAGTATTGACCCGCGATCCTGATGGCAATATAACCAGAATATATTATGATCCAATGGCGAATGTGACCAAAGTCATTAAGCCGAATGCTTACGATAATGATACGGATGATGGCATTGGCACCATGTATGAATATGATGCATGGGATCATCTCTCCAGGATCATCACGCCGGAGGGAGGAGTCTATGCCTATGAGAATGATTTCAGAGGAAATGTCAGAAAGGCATTAAGCCCTGTAGAATCAGATCAGGAAGATGCCAGAGGAATCCATTACGAATATGATCTGAATGGAAACCGGACGAAAACATATTATCAGGATGGAGGTATTCTGAGAGAAAAATATGACGCTTGCAATAATCTGATCAAACGTATCCTGCCGGAAAACTATAATGTACAGACTGATGACGGCGCAGGATATACTTATGAATATGATGAGATGAACCGTCTGGTAAAGATTACAAATATGGAAGGCGTTGTAGAACATAAATATATCTATAACTTAGCCGGTAATCTGATCAAGGATATTGATGCCAAGGGATATTTACAGGCAGAAAACGATGAGGACAGAAGTGGTATTCTTTACTGCTATGATCTTACCGGCAATGTAACACAGATTAGAAGACCTGTAAACCAGACTCCTGATGGACAGACTAAATACAGACTGAATACATATCGCTATGATTTAATGGGATGCTGTATTGAGGAGAAAAGATATCTGGAAGAGCAGAGTGAAGTCAGTGCAGAGGGCAGGGTAAATGTAATCCATTATACTTATGACCAGGCATCACGCCTGACTTCTGTAACAGACTCTACCGGGGCACATATGGAGTATGCGTATGATGGCAGAAATCTGCGTACTATGGAGCGGTATAAGATTGCGGAAGGGATCTATCAGGAGAGACACTATACATATTCCGCAGCAGGACGACTGATCAAGATCATGGAAAGTGCCGATGAGAAAGGCTGTGGAAGAAAATATGTACCAACACAGATCTCTTATGATGGCAACGGCAATATTACCAGAATACAGACTCCGTCAGGCAATGAGATATTGCGTGAGTACGACCAGAGCAACCACCTTCTGGCAGAGACACATAAGGAAAAAGGCGGCAGCATCCAGAACCGTATCACTTTCACTTATGACCTCAATGGCAACCTGACACAGCGTATGGAATCTAACGGCTTCTACACCAGATACCAGTATGACCTACAGGGCAGACAGATCATGACAGAGGATGCGGATGGAGCCATTACATGGAATGATTATGACAGAAATGGCAACCTTGTCAGACAGATCATGCCCGTAGAGTATGCTGCTTATGGCAGGGATGGAGCAGGATACCGTTTCGACTATGATAAGTCCGGAAGGAATACGGCAGTTATTTCACCGGATGGCAGCAGACTGCGGCTCACGGAATACAATGAATACGGTGAGAAAGTGAGCGAAGGAGACGGCAGGAGCAGGGTACAGACAATATATGACCGCGCCGGCAGAAGAATCCGCGTCACGACACAGGAAGGAAGTTCCCAGGAATATATCTATGATGCAGCGGGTAATGTAACAGGGATTGTAGACGGTAACGGCAACCGTACACAATATGAAACAGACCAGTGGGGGAGGATCACGGAAATCCTGCATGCAGACCAGAGCCATGAACATTATACCTATGACCTGGCAGGTAATATAACTACCGCCGTGGACGGAAACGGTAATTGTGTGACCTATGAATATAATATGCTCAACAGGCTTGCCCGCAGGGTAGATGCCATGGGTGCAGCAGAGGAATTCCATTATGACAGGGAAGGACAGATGTGCGAGCATATAGACCGTGACGGCAGACGGGAACTGTACCGCTACAATATGTATGGAGCACCTACCTGTCATGAGAACCGGGAGGCAGGACTGACTGAGAGCTGGGAATACTCCCCACAGGGACTGCTGACCGGCGCCATTGGCGGAGGCATGCGCTATGAGTATGCCTATTATGCAAACGGCAGCCTGAAAGAGAAGAGAGCCAGCGGAAGGACACTGCTGTCCTATACCTATGATGCAGATGGCAGAAGGACCAGCCAGTGTGACCTGACAGGTAAAATCACACAGTACCAGTATACCCCGGGGGGACAGTTGTC
>ULWY01059186.1_pt1 | contig 73367 bp, 57 predicted proteins | sample 1960761 | NCBI WGS metagenome assembly ULWY01 (sample SAMEA4835824, study PRJEB28245) | human gut metagenome | biome: gut microbiome; material: fecal sample | place: Denmark | collected 2008 | reverse complement strand
ATTATACGAAAAGAGCAGAGATTTTCTTCTCTGCTCTTTTTTATTCTTTGTATATAGTTTATTTTGTAGATAATGTTATATTTGTATTATGAAGATGGTTAGTTTAAATAGAAATGTAAAATGCCTAAAGATGGGACATTATTCGACAGAAAAAGAAAAGATAGGAAGGTTTTTTGTTTGGGTTGTGTCGCAATTTATCATATAATTTCCTTGTTACATAAAGGAGGTTTGTATGAACAAAAACGATTTGTTGAAAAGTTTTGCACAAAAGGCAAAAAGAAGGTTGGTCGGTAGAGAAAATGTTTGCTCCGCAAAAATCAAAATTATTTCAAATGAAGATGAAGAGTTTAGAAACAAAGTAGAAAGATTGTTGGCACAAGATGAAGTTGTGACAAACCCTATGAAATATCTTATTGACGACAAAGTCTTCAGAGTTTTGGATAGTGATGCAAAGGAGAGATATTTGCTCTCAACTTTGGACAAATATCTTTCAATGAAAAATCAATTTGAAAGCAAAATGAAAACGGCCCTTTAATTTTTTTGACATTTATGTGATTTTGTTCATATAAAGTGCTATGAAAGAAAAAAATGTAGTAATTGAAAAAACAGTCATTCTTGGTGAAAATATCAAGATCGAAGACAATGTTAAACTTTTGGGGAATTGCTTTATTGGAGATGGTACAATTATCAAGTCTGGGAGCAGATTGACAGATGTTGTAGTTGGTGAGAAAACTGTTGTGGACAATTCTATCATTGAGAAAACATCAATGGGTAAAGGTTGCAAAATTGGACCATTTGCTCATATCCGACCGAATTGTATTTTTGGAGATAATGTAAAAATTGGAGCGTTTGTGGAAGTCAAAAACAGCTTTATTGGAAATGGCACAAAAGTTCCGCACTTGTCGTATGTTGGAGATGCTGAAATCGGTGAGAATGTAAATATCGGCTGTGGTGTTGTGTTTGCAAATTATAATGGAAATACCAAACAAAAATCAAAAATTGGAAACAATGTTTTTGTTGGATGTAATGTCAACATTGTGGCACCAGTGACCATTGCAGATAACACTTATATTTGTGCTGGAACCACTGTGACGAATGACACAAATGAGGGAGATTTTGTTATTGGGCGAGTAAGGCAAGAAAACAAGAAGCGAAAATAAAAGAAGTAGAAATTTCTCTACTTCTTTTTTGTTAATATCCATATTTTTTGATTATTATAATTCTCTTCTAATTATTTCGATTGCTTTTTGTGCAGCAATTTCATCTGGGAACATTTTTCTTGTATGCAATGATTTCTCAAGTTTGTCAAGCAATATTGCGGTAGCCATCATTAATGTTGCGGCAAGCATAAAACCAATTATGTAGATAGCCAAGAATATTATGTATGGTACTTTGTCATAGATTATATTGAGAAGTGCCAATGGACATTTGTAGTATGGGCTAATGTAGAACATATTGAATGTTTCATCTATGCCACCATAGTGCCAAGCAATATTCATCATAAGTGCCAAAGCAAGCATAATGCAAAAAACTATTGATGCTTTAAGAATTGTTTTTAGATTGAGTTCTACACTTCTGGTCGCCAAAATCAAGAAACCGATAGAAAACATGCTTGAATGCCAAAACATTGTTTGTATATTTATGCCGATAGTGGTTGTAAATACATCTCCGGGATAAATCATAACCACAAGACCGCCAAACAATGCAAATGTTGAAAGGTAGCTCATTATGCAGTCATATGCCTTTCCTTTGCGTAAAATCCCCGCCAAAACCATGAGATACATAGGTGTTGAACAAAATTGAAATGGAAAAGAGTACCATTGATATATCCAAGTTGAATTGCCGTTTCCACCATTATAACGGAAACTCATTACAATTTGCTTATAAATTTCAAATATGATAAGTGCGATGCCAGTGCAAAGAATGATGAGATTTATTGTCTTTTTTGACATCTTTTTCCTAAATATGTAAATTGTGACGCATTCTGCAACCATTAAACAAAGCCAAAGTATATGAAACCAACCAAACCAAGTTGGTGTTACCATTTTCCCTTGAAACCAGTGCAAAAACTCTTCCATAATTTTCTCCTCAGCATGTCTTAAATATATCAAATTTTATTTCTTAAGTCAAAGAAAACAGACATACTGTAAAATTTTTGTTTAGTTTGCATCTGTTTTGTGAATATATTAGAGAATATAGACTAAAAATCAAAATTTTTTATGAAGCGTAATTTAATAATTTTTAAAAAATTGTTCGATTATAGTGACAAAATATGCTTTTTAGCGAAATTATGTCAAATTCGGCGGATACAAAAATTTCCTGAACTATGAATCTTGTTATCAAAAACGATATAATTTAAAAACCGCATTTTACTTCTCTCTACAAATACGGTTTGTAAGCACAAAAAAATAAAAGGGACACTTTTTGCGAACCTTTTATTTTTCCTTTTGCAAATATATGTATTTTTATTGTGGATTTTCTTGAGAAAGTTCAATGGTTTTGTTAAACTTTTTTGATTGTGCCAAGTCGATAGAAATTAAAACAATCAAAGCCAAATAGAAAAGTGTTGGGATAAAGAATCCAATTAAGAATCCGCCTTGTGAAACAAACATAGCAAATACAAAACCAGCGAATATAAAACCAACACAAGACAAAACCAAATTTACAATTCTGAATGCTTTTCCTGCCTTTGCACTTTTGATAACATTACATGCTGTGAGCAATGTCAAAGCTGCAAAACCAAGAACAATGATTGAAAACGCAAAAGCCAAAATAATTGGCAAAGCGAGCATAATTCCGCCTTCTTCAGCCAAAGCTATTTGTGCAAAACCGAGGCATGAAAATCCCATATTGATAGGCAACAACATAACAATCACACTTATAATTGCAAGTCCAGCAATAATACCATTGAAAATAATAGATTTCTTGTTCATAATTTCCTCCTTTCAAACCTATTGTAACATAGTGGGGGGGGGAGTCAAGCAATTTTCAATATAATATAAAGAATTGTGGATATTTAATTAACAATGTAAAAAAATACTCTGATTATGAACTAATAATGATATTGAATTATAGCAATTATTTTTAGATTGCGATGGTACGTCTTAATTTCTAATATGTTTTAGAGTGCATTTAGCTTTGTTTTTGTATTTTTTTGGCATTTTGTATTCCCATTGGTCAAATGCAACACCAGGAATATTCATTCTGTAAAAACTCCCTTGCATTAATAAATCTTGTATTTGAAATATATCATATTTCGCTTCACTTCTCAACATTTGTTTCATGGCAGATATAAGAATTTTTTTATTGTTGTTGATTTCTTTTGAGTTGAGAATTTCACAAAGATGTTTCTTTGACGTGCTATCAAGATTTTCAAGATAGCCAAGAAATGTGTTGTTGTCGTGTGTGCCTATATAATAAATATTGTTATATTTAACATTGTTTGGTGTATATCTTTCATTACGAACAGCCTCTTGTAATAGACACATGCCTGTCAAATTAAACTTCTTCATGATTTGGTCACATTCTGCCTTTTCAAATCCAAGATTTTCGATAACTATTTTGTTGATGTCTATCTGCTTGCTTAAATTTGTAAAGAAATCCATTCCGCCTGCTCTTACCCATTTGTTGTCAGCATTGTTTGTTGTAGAAAATTCATAATGCTCAAAATATCCATAAAAGTGATCCAATCGCAAAATATCAAATTTCTCTAATAACATTTTTATTTTCTTTATCATGTATTGATAGTTTGTTTTTTCCAAAATTTTCCAGTCATAAACGCAAGAACCCCAATTTTTTTCATAGTCGTCAGTTTCGCTCTTTGGAACCCCACCGGTGCATATCATATTGTATTTGTCATCGAGTTGATATTTATCTTTGCTGTCATAAACATCAAAAGACATAACATTTGGATAAATTGGTAAATCACCTAAAATTTTTATACCTTTGCTGTTGGCATAATTTTTTAGTTTTTTCCATTCTAAATTCAAAATATATTGATAAAACCCATATTTTAATATAGTCTGCTTGTTGTCCGCAACAAATTTGTTGTATTGTTTCGATTTGCGGTTAAGCAAGTTTTTGTTAAGCAATCTCCAATCAAACAAATTGTTCTTTTCCAATAACGTTTTATAGACAGCATAATTGTATATGTCTTCATTTTCTTGCAAAAATTTGCTTAAGTCTGCCAATAATTCTTTTGAAATGTTGTTGTAGGCTTTTTCAAAAACAGTTTCTTTTTCTTTCTTTACGATGTTGTAAACGACCTTTTTTGATTTTGGTAGTTTCAATAATTTTAAAGTGTCTCTTTTAGTTATTAGATTTTTTTCAATCAGGTCATCAACATCAAAAAACATTTCATCATAAGAAAAACAGCAGTTTGAATAATATGGACAGTTTGTTTCTCCAGTTTGATTTAAAGGCAATATCTGCCATATATTTATGTTGTTTTTTGATAAAAAATCTACAAATTTGTAGGCTTCTTTTCCAAAATCGCCAACACCATAAACACTTGGTAATGATGATATATGGCAAAGTATTCCAATTTCTTTTTCCAAAATTTTGCTCCCAAATTGATTTGTTTGTTATTTAGATTATAGCATAAAGATTTAAATATCTACAAATTCATATTGCAAAAATAAAAAAGATGTTTTGAGAATTTGACTAAACTTTTGACTAAACTTTTGAGACGACTTGAGTAACACAACAAAAAAAGCATACAACATATTGATAATGTTGTATGCCAAAAACACAACTGGTTGGCTTGAGTGGACTCGAACCACCGACCCCCACCTTATCAGGGTGGTGCTCTAACCGACTGAGCTACAAGCCATCATGAACATTCCAAAGCTGGCGGGGATTTGCCAAGCTTTTTTTAGAATGCTGTTTTATTATAACTATAAAAAAATGTTATGTCAAGTGTTTGATTGAAATTTTTTATAAAAATAATTTGTTGTCGATCTGTGACGATTATATGATTTTTGTGACAGGAGCATGCTGTGAAAAAGTTTTGAATGTAAACTTGTTCTTGAATTGATGACTGATTATATAGACAAACCTAATACAAAACAAATTCAACAATTTTTTCTCAAATGTCGAAAATGGCGATTATAGAACTTTAGAAGTTTTTGAAATGAAGAAAATGTGAAAATTTTCTTTTAAAATATTCAAAAAATTGTTATATTTTTTACATAAAATATGGTATCCTTTATAAGTAAATAGCAAGTCTAGTTTGGAGGGCAAATTGAAAAGCATATATACATATTACAAAGAAAGACTTATTGAAATTAGTGGAAAAAACAGAAGCCTTTATTTGAAGAACTTTACGAAAAAGAATGGTTATGATGTTGGCAAAATTTTGGCGCAAAATCCTGATATGGCAAATGAATTTTTGGACAATTTGTGGAATGGGAGAAGTGTCGATTTTAAGATTGTTGGGAAAGAAACAAAACAAGAAATTTTGAGAGCGAACAAATTTGACCAAAAGTTTTCTAAACAAGAATTTGCAGATGAAAAAGAAAAACAGAAGTATGATAGACAGAAAAATGAAAGTGCAAAAAAATTGGTTGAGCAAGAAGCAAAATCTTTGGTTACGCTCAAAAGAGAAATTGATGAAATTGAAAAAGAGACAGGCAGATACGAATTGTATCTCTGCTATCCTTTTGTGTATGGAACGATAAGAAATTACACATTCCGTGCACCACTTTTGATGTTTCCTATGGAGATTGATGTTATTGATGATTCAAATGTGACTATATCCTTAAAATATGGCGAGAATGTCCAGTTAAACAAGGCGTTGATGCTTGCTTTTGCTGATAGTCACCATTTAAATTTGGAAGATATGGATATGGAATTTGACAATTTTAGAGCAAGATTTTCAAGTCTTGACAAATTGCTTGAATATCTCAAATCTTTTGGTATCAAAATTTCAAACCCAAAAAGAAAGAATGTTTTCCCATTCGACCACTATGGAGAGCCTGGAATGTTTGATTCGCCAGAAATCAAATATCTTTGCTTGCTTTCAAGATGCAGTTTGGCAAATTCTATTTATGCGGACTATTCTGCTCTTGAAAAGAAACATTTGACAAACGAATCAGTCAACGAACTTCTCAACACAAAACAACAAAAAAACAAGAAAAAGACGGTAAAGAGTCATGATTTATATCTTATCAACAATGTAGATTACGCACAAGAACAAGTTGTGAGAAAAGTCAATGAAAGTGGAAATATGGTCATTTATGGACCACCAGGAACAGGAAAATCACAAACAATTGTCAATGTGATTGCTGATGCAATTTGTAAAAACAAGAAAGTTTTGGTTGTTTCTCAAAAGAAAGCCGCTCTTGAAGTTGTTTTCAATCGTCTTGGCTCACTCAACAGCAAAGCAATGTTTTTGACGGATGCGGAAAAGGAAAAGAGAAACTTTTATGACAAATGTTTCACTATGCACAACACACTTCTCAATTCTGCAGAAAACGAGGATTTGCAGAAACAATATGAAGATGTTGCAAAACATTTAAAACTTGAAACCGAAAAACTTAACATAATTTCTTCTTGTTTAACAGAAAAAACACAATTTGGTCTTTCTTTGCAAGAAATGTATTACAATTCTTATAAAATCGGGAAGAAAACTGTTGAATATTCTATCTATGAAAAGATGCTTGAAACTCCAAGAGTTTTAAAGATGAATTACGAACAACTTTCTGATGCTCTTTCAATTTTGAAAGAGAAGAACAAGGCTCAACTTTATTATGATTTTGTTGAGGACAAAAAGAAAAACCCATTCATCGACCATTTGAGAGACGATTTGGGAGTGCATCAAATTGCTGAAGCACAAACAAAACTCGGGACTCTTTGCAAGACTAGACAAGAACTTTTTGATGTGGCAAAATATAAATATAGTCGTCAAATTTTGACATATTATACACAAGCAAAAGAACATAAAGACATGAAACCACTTGTTAAAATGATTTCAAAAATGGATTATGAAAAAGAAAATCGACTTTTGAAAAACAGTGTATTTTTCTTCCCACTTTATCCATTCGCAAAGGCGAAAGTTGCTAGCAGAGAAAAACAAATCGCAGAAGAGTTTGAAAAAACAATGCAAGCGATGGACGAATATTTGCAGGAATATGTTTTCTTGAAAGAAATTTTGACAGATGAAGGCTATTTGATGGCTATTGACGGCATTTTGAATGGGAACACAAGTGTTTTGAAACTTTTGCACGCTGCTGTAAACAACTACATCAAAATACGTGATGTCAATATGACATTAAAAAATTTGACAGATGATCAAAAATTTGTTTTAAACTTTGCTTACAAAAATGCAACAACTTATGCAAAATATATTGAGATTTTGGAGAAGTTGTTACCACTTAGAATTTATCATGAAATTCTTTCTTATGAAAATGAAAAGAAAAACATTTTGGCAAGTATTGTTGATTTTGAAAACATCAGGACAAAAATTGTAAATTTGAAAAACGAACAGAATGAAATAAGCAGAAAGATTGCTTTTCAAAGTTTCGTGAAAGAATATAAAGAAATGATGGTTGGATCACCAGAAAACAAAGACTACCTTTATCAAATTTCAAAGAAACAAAATTTCTGGCCAATAAGAAAGACAATGGATATTTATGGCGACTATATTTTCAAACTTTTCCCATGTTGGCTTTTGTCACCAGAAAATGTTTCAACAATTTTGCCTTTGCAGAAAAACATGTTTGATGTTGTGCTTTTCGATGAAGCATCACAAGTGTTTATTGAAAACACAATTCCTTCAATTTTTAGAGGAAATCGAATTGTAGTTGCGGGGGATGCAAAGCAACTTCGTCCAACAACAACATTTATGAAGCGTTATATGGGAGCAAACATTGATGACGATGTTGACTTTTCTACACAGGCGGCTCTTGAAGTAGAGAGTTTGCTTGATTTGGCGGTCGCAAGATTTAACAGTGCAAATATTACATATCACTATAGAAGTCAAAACGAAGAACTTATAGATTTTTCAAATATGGCGTTTTATGAAGGGAAACTTCAAATTGCTCCAAATGTTTCAAAAAATATCAAGCATAAGCCTATAGAAAGAGTGCTTGTTGATGGAAAGTGGAGAGACCGCAAAAATTTGGAAGAAGCAAAAGCGGTTGTTGAACTTACAAAGCAGATTTTGAAAACTAGAAAAAACAATGAAACAATTGGAATTATTACATTCAATGTTGACCAAGAAATTGCCATTGAAGATTTGTTTGACAAAGAGTGTTTCAAAGATGAAAGTTTTAGATCAGCATACATCAGAGAAACAAACAGAATTGAAGATGGTGAAGATATGAGTTTGTTTGTCAAGAACCTTGAAAATGTGCAAGGTGATGAAAGAGATATTATCATCTTCTCAATAGGCTATGCAAGAAACGAATTTGGAAAAGTTAATGCGACGTTTGGGTCGCTTTCAAATGAAGGTGGAGAAAATAGATTGAATGTTGCAATCACTCGTGCAAAGAAAAAGATTTATGTTGTGACAAGCATAGAGCCAGAAGAGCTCAAAGTGGAGAACGCAAAATATGCTGGACCAAAACTTTTGAAGAGTTATTTGACTTATGTCAGAGCGGTTTCAAACGGAAGCGCTGACGAAGTTAATTCAATTCTTTCAAGTTTCAACCAACTCCCATCAACAAATGTTTTACCAATCGGTATTTTGCCTATTGAAAAGCAAATTCAAAACAAATTGACAAAACTTGGCTATAATGCAGAAATAAATCTCGGAAATTCAAACAGCAAAATTTCTGTTGCTGTTTATGACAAGAAGAAAGATGTCTATTTGCTTGGAATCGAGACAGATCAAACTGTTATTTCAAGTTCTTCTTCAACTCTTGAAAGAGATGTATATAGAAATCAGTTCCTGAAGTCAAAAGGCTGGAAGATTTTTAGAGTTTGGAGCAGAGATTGGTGGCACAACGCAAGCAGTGTGACTAGTGCTATTGTCAAAGAAATTGAAAAACAAAAGAAATTGCTCGAAAGCCAAAATCAAACAAAAAGTCAAAATAAAAAGACAACCAAATAGGTTGTCTTTTTATTTTATATTAAAGATTTATTTAACCATTTTTTCAATCAAATCAATGGCTTGAGCTTCAATGTCATCAAGTGAGAGATTGATTCTGTTTTCAAAATAATTGAAATAGATGCCTGCAAGCCCGTTGATGATAAAGAGCATTTTAAATTCGTCAATATTTGGTTGGATTGTTTTCATTTGAATCAAAAATCTGATTTTCAAACTATCAAACACGCTTCTTGACAAATCTTTTGCGATGGCTCTGCATGCTTCTCCATTTTCTCTAAAAAACATTGTCAACGATTTGATAAATCCTCGGTTGTCTTTTGATGCAGCGGTTGCTTTGAAGCAACTTGTGAGTCCGTCAAGCATGTTGTTTTCCAATTCTTCCACAACATCCATAATGTTGTTGTAATGGTTGTAGAATGTTCCGCGGTTTACGTCAGCGAGTTCGACAATTTCTGAAACAGTGATTTCTGAAATGTCTTGTTTTTGTTCAAGAAGGCTAATAAGTGCCTTTTTGATTGATTCTTTTGATCTTATTGCATTTCTATATGGTGCTTTCATTTTTTCTCCTTTATAATTTTATGTAAATCTGTATATTGATGTGCAATTTTGCACACTTGTATAATAAGTTGTATATCAATTTTGCTTTACATTTTAATATAATATCACTGTGTTCAATTTTAGTCAAGTGTCTAAGGTTGAAAAAATAAAAAAGGAGAAATTATGAGCGTAATTGAAGTCGACAATTTGACAAAAGACTATGGTTCTGGGCGTGGAGTCTTTGATGTTTCATTTAAAATTGAGAAAGGCGAAGTATTTGGATTTCTTGGTCCAAATGGTGCAGGAAAGTCAACAACAATTCGTCATTTGATGGGATTTTCAAAGCCAGATGCCGGTGAAACCAAGATTTTGGACAAAGAAACATTCGGTAAATATTATCAAGTGTTAAACAAAGTTGGCTACATACCTGGTGAGATAGCATTGCCACAAGGTTTGACGGGTTGGGAATTTATCAGAATGGTTCAGGACATGCAAAATGTCCACAATGAAGAAAAATTGAAAGAAATGCTTGATTTGTTTGAACTTGACGATGTCGCACTTAAGGGCGAAACCAAAAGAATGAGTTTGGGAGTAAAAAGAAAACTTGCGGTTGTTACTGCATTTATGAGCGACCCAGATGTTTTGATTTTGGACGAACCTACAAGCGGACTTGATCCAGTTATGCAAGAAGTTTTCATTCAATATATAAAAGAAGAAAAGAAAAAAGGCAAGACGATTTTGCTTTCGAGTCACATTTTCACGGAGGTGGATGCAACTTGTGACCGAATTGCAATAATCAAAGATGGCAGAATTGTTTCAGAGTTTGTTACAGATGATTTGAAACATGCTAAAACAAAATTCTATCAAATTGATTTTGACAAAAAAGAAGATTATCAAGCATTTTGCAAGGAGTGCAAAGGTCTTGACAAAGAAGTTGTGACAATCATAAACAAAGATGACAAAAAATTGGGAGTGTTTGTTTCTACAAATGACAAGCACATAAACAAAGTCATCGACACCTTGTCAAAATATTCAATCAAAGAATTTAGCAACAAAAAAGAAACTTTGGAAGATTATTTCATGAAGTTCTATAAAGAGGACAGAGATTTTGGAGGTGCTTTATAATGGAAATGATTGAGATAAAAGATTTAACAAAAGATTATGGTTCTGGGCGTGGAGTTTTTGATATAAACTTGACAATCAAAAAAGGTGAAATGATTGGATTTGTCGGGACAAATGGCTCAGGGAAAACCACAACTATTCGCAGTTTGATGGGGTTTATTAAACCAACAAACGGACATGTTTATGTCAATGGTTTGGAATCTTGGGAAAATGCAAGTGAAATTTCAAAACATATTGGTTATGTGCCTGGGGAAATTGCTTTTCCAGATTTGCCAACAGGAACAGCGTTTTTGAAGAGCCAAGCGGAATATTTCAACCTTAAAGATATGAGTTATGCAAACAAACTGGTTTCTCGTCTTCAACTTGACCCTAGAGCGAATTTGAAGCGTATGAGCAAAGGCATGAAACAAAAAACAGCACTTGTTGCTGCTCTTATGAACAATGCAGATATTTTGATTTTGGACGAACCAACCACAGGTCTTGACCCATTGATGAGAGATTCGTTTTTGGAAATTATCAAGGAAGAACACAAGATGGGAAAAACAATTTTTATGAGCAGTCATATGTTCAATGAAATTGAAGACACATGTGACCGTGTTGCACTTATTAGTGATGGACACATCATTGACATTGCCGACATGAATGCAATTAGAAATCGTCCCTGCAAGGATTTCAAGATTGAGTTTAACAGTGTGGAAGATTACGAAAAATTCAAAAAAATGGATTACACTATTGTTCGTGACCAAAAACAATACAGCCAAGTGACTGTAAACATCAAAAATGTAGAAATAAACAAGCTTTTCAGCGATTTGAAAGCGTTTGATGTGAAGTTTATTTCAGAAGTTAAATATACTTTGGAAAAACATTTCAAAGAGATTATGATGAGACAAAAGGAGGAAAGAAAAAATGTTTAGTAAAGCATTATTCAAACAATCATGCAAAGCAAATGGCATTATGTGGGGAATTATTACTTTCGCCGTTTGTTTTATGCTCGCATGCGTTATGCTTATTTCTGGAAGCGGAAATATTGCAAACCTTAAAAATGGTTTGAGCGATTCTATTGTTGAAAGTTCTATCGACTCAAACATGAAAGATAGGGGGCTTAATTATTATCTTATGGACCAAAAAGCATTGGCTCAATTTGATGCTTATATGGTCGAAGAAACTTTAGCTGGAAATGACAGCGCAACAAGTTATGCAAATGCAATGCAAAAAATGCAGGCATATGTTGGGCAAGTTATCACAGCACAAGGATATGAAATTGATTCTGTTGAAGGTCAAGAAATTCAAGGGGCAATCTTCTATGTTTTAAACCCATTGACACAAACTGGCGAAGGTCAGTTTGACTCGTTTTACACAGCTCTTGGTGAAGCTGCTCCAAGATATGATTTGACAACAATTGGCGCTTCCAACAGAAGTGACTATATTGCAGAATATGCACAAACAAATGCTTCAATCTTTTTGGCTGGAAATATGATTGGTCAATCAAACATTGATAACATTTTGGCAAAACTCAAAAGTTTTAATGTTGACATGGAAAAATATAAATCATTTTCTTATGAAGTTGTTGAAGGTGAAGAGACAAAACAGGTTTCTCGTTATACAGGTGAAACAGGTTACAAATATATCAAAAACTTGTCAAACACTTCAATTTTGACATTCCAAACAAGACTTGCTTATGAAATTTCTCAAGGCATTGATGCTGAAACAGCAACGACAAGCATCGTTGGAGACCTTACAAAAACATTGCTCACAACTTTGCCTGCTGATGTTGCAAACTCTTTGAAAGAACTTGGAGAAATGGACCTTTATAGCATGATTGTTGGTTCTATCTTCTATAAAATGGCTGGGCTTTTGCTTCCTATCATCTATATGATTATGGCTGCAAACAACCTTATTGCAGGACAAGTGGACAGAGGTTCAATGGCGTATGTTTTGTCAACTTCAACAAAAAGAAGAACTGTTGTTTTAACACAAGCCTTATATTTGATTGGTTCACTTTTCGCTATGTTCTGTTGCACAACAGTCACAAGTGTAATTTGTTTGTCAGTCCTTGACAAAACAAGCATTGCTTTGACTTATGGTGAACTTATACTTCTCAACTTTGGCGCATTTATGACAATGTTTGCAATGAGCGGAATTTCGTTCTTGGCTTCTTGCTGGTTTAACAGAAGTAAATATTCAATGAGTATTGGCGGTGGACTTAATATGTTCTTCCTTGTTGCAACAATGCTTGGATTGTTTGGTTCAAAAGTTTTGCCATCAGTTGTAAGACTTGAATCATTGAATTTCTTTAACTATGTTTCTATTATCTCGCTCTTTGATGTCGTTTCAATTATTGACGGCGGAACAACATTCATTTGGAAACTCGCAATCTTGCTTGCGGTTGGTGTAATTTGTTATGTTATTGGTGGAAGAAAGTTTGAAAAGAAAGACTTGCCACTCTAATTTTGCAACACTTTTCAAAGATATTTTGCTTTATTTTGGCAAAATTTTTAATAATGAAAATCTATCAAATTTTTCTTGACAATGCTTGCCAAAACTTTTATAATATGACTATTCAAATGTTGAAGAAGGAAGTAGGTTTGTTTTAATCGCACAGAGAGACAATGGTTGGTGGAAATTGTCCGACAGACAAATTGAAGGACACTTTGGAGTTTGGCAAAAACAAAAACAAGTGGTCATTTATGACAAGTTAGGTGGCACCGCGGAATAGATTATTTCGTCCTAATGCAGAAATGCATTGGGGCGTTTTTTATTACCTTGATGCAAGTGAAAAAGGAGAAAAAGAAAATGACAACACAAATTTCAAAATTGGAAGTAGGAAAAGTTAGATTTCAAGGAATGATTGAAACTGTCAGAGACAAGAAAAACATTCAATTTGTCATCTTGAGAGACTTTTCAGGAAAAATTCAAGTTACTGTTGACAAAGTTACACATCCAGAAGTTGGAGAAGTTTTCGCACACTTGCTTACAGGTTCGACAGTCACTGTTGAGGGAGAACTCGTAAAGAGCGAATATGTCAAAATGGGTGGACAAGAAGTTTTGGCAGAAAGCGTTGAGGTTACAAGCACTGCCGAGGTTTATCCTATTGGACCAGAAAGCAACCTTGACCAAAGAATTGACTATCGTTGGCTTGATTTGAGACAAGAAAAAAATGCTTTGCTTTTCAAAGTTCAAACTTTCTTTACACAAGCAATGAGAGAATATTTGCTTAAAAATGATTTTATTGAAATCCACTCACCAAAATTGATTGGAACAGCGTCAGAATCAGGCTCTGAAGTATTCCAAGTTAAATACTTCGACACATATGCTTATTTGGCACAAAGCCCACAATTCTACAAACAAATGGCCATGTCAGGCGGATTGGGTAGAATTTTTGAATGTGGTCCAGTTTTCCGTGCTGAAAAATCTCACTCGAGAAAGCATGCAACTGAATTTACTGGTTTCGACCTTGAATTTTCTGGTGTAGAAAGTTTTGAAGATGTTATGAAAGTTGAAGAAGAACTTTTAACTTATGCTCTCAAGGCTGTTGCAGAAAAATATGGAAAAGAAATCAAAGAAGTTTTTGGAGTTGATATTGTCGTTCCAACAATGCCATTCCCAAGAATCAAACTTGCTGATTTGTATGCCGAACTTGAAAAAAGATATGGGCTTGTTGTTCCTGAATCAGAAAAAGGAGATTTGACATCAGAAGCAGAAAGACTTTGTTGGCAATTTTCAAAAGAAGTTTATGGACATGAATTTTTGCTTGTAACTGATTATAGTGCACAAAAGAGAGCATTCTATCACATGAGAAAAAATGGTATCCCACAAGGATATGACCTTATTTGGAAAGGTGTAGAAATCACAACAGGTGCTCAAAGAGAACACAGATATGAAATCTTGAAAGCACAAGCAGAAGAAAAAGGTTTGGCAAAAGATGTTGAATTTTATTTGCAATTCTTCAAATATGGATGTTTGCCACATGGTGGCTTTGGACTTGGACTTGACAGAATCACAATGAACATGCTCGAACTTCCAAACATTAAAGAATCAATGTTCTTGTTTAGAGGACCAGATAGAATCACACCATAATTTTTTAGGAGATAGTTTTATGAAAAGAATAGAAATAAGAGATTTATATAAAACATATGCTGATTTTGCCGACAAAGAAATCACAGTTTGTGGTTGGGCAAGAACAGTTCGTGACTCAAAAAACATCGCATTTATCGAACTTAATGATGGTGCTTTTAAGAGTGTTCAAATTGTTGTTGAAAGGGGGAAGATCGCAAATTATGAAGAAATCGTAAAGCAAAATGTTGGTTCTTCATTTGAAGTCTTGGGAAAGGTGATTGTTACACCAAATGCCCAACAACCTTTTGAAATCAATGCAACAAGTGTAAAAGTTTTGGGAGAATGCGCGACAGATTATCCGCTTCAAAAGAAAAGACACACAGTTGAATTTTTGAGAACCATTCCAACAATTCGTTGCAGAGGAAATTTGTTTAATGCAGTGTTTAGAATTCGTTCAGTTGCTGCATTTGCAATCCACAAGTTTTTCAATGAAAGAAACTTTGTCTATGTAAACACTCCAATCATCACAGCCAATGACTGCGAAGGAGCAGGAGAAATGTTTCAAGTAACAACTCTTGACCTTGACAGAATTGCAAAAGATGGAAAGGTTGATTACAGCAAAGATTTCTTTGGCAAAAAAGTTTCTTTGACTGTTTCTGGCCAACTTCATGAAGAAACAATCACTCATGCTTTTGGAAAAACATATACTTTTGGGCCAACTTTCAGAGCAGAAAACTCAAACACATCTCGTCATGCTGCAGAATTTTGGATGATGGAACCAGAAATTTGTTTCTGTGATTTGGATGGCGTTATGAACAACGAGGAAGAAATGATAAAATATGTTATTTCTTATGTTATGAAAGAATGTAACGATGAAATCCAATTCTTAAACAAGTTTGTTGATACTGGACTTATTGAAAGATTGAACAATGTTGTAAGCCATGAATTTGTTAGACTTGACTACACTGATGCTATTGAAATTTTGAAGAAAGCAGACAAAAACTTTGTATTCCCAGTCAAATGGGGTATTGATTTGCAGTCAGAACATGAAAGATATTTAACAGAAGAAGTTTACAAAAAACCTGTATTCTTGAAAAATTATCCAAAGGACATCAAAGCATTTTATATGCGTCAAAATGATGACGGAAAAACGGTTGCCGCTGTTGATATGCTTGTCCCTGGCATTGGCGAACTTATTGGCGGAAGTCAAAGAGAAGAACGACTTGACAAACTGATTGCAAGAATCCACGAACTTGGACTTAAAGAAGAAGATTATTCTTGGTATCTTGACACAAGAAGATATGGCACAAATGTTCATTCTGGATACGGACTTGGATTTGAAAGACTTGTTATGTATTTGACAGGAATTTCAAACATCAGAGATGTCGAACTTTTCCCAAGAACTGTTGGTTCTATTCAAGGTTAAAATGAAAGAAATGTTTTGAGAAATATAATTATATAAAATATTTCTGAAAACATTTTGTTTTTATATGAACCTTTGATATACTTTCAATAGGAGAAAAAATTATGAATTACTTTTTTGGATTTGATAACAAGTTGGCAAACAACATTGATTGGTTCTTCAACACAAACCATTTGTTTTTAATTTTGTTTGTTGCTCTTGTTGTTATTTCAAGCTTGTTTATTTTTAGTGCCAAAAGTGAAAAAGGCAAAAAGATAACTAAAATCGCTATCGCATGCATTTTGTTTGTCTTGGAAGTAAGCAGAACGGTTTACAAGTATTTAATGCATGTTCACAATGGTGGAAATGCCGGAAACTTCAATTGGTGGTGGAATATTTCTTTCCAAATGTGTGCAATTATGACTTGGACAACGATTGCAACTTTGATTTTGAGCGCCTTTCTCAAGAAAGATAATCAATTTTTGCAATTTGCTTACAACATCTTGTTTGGATGTGCAATGATTGGTGGAATTTTGACTTTCTGTTATCCAGATTGTCTTGACAAATCTTATCCATTTTTACATTTCATAAACATTCAAACAGTTTTAGTTCATTCTTTGTTGATTTTTGTGCCAATCTATCTCATAAAAATCAAAGAATTTAAAGTGGAAATAAAAAATATTTGGAAAGCGTGTGCTGGCTACGCATATATTGGAAGCATCGCAATGACTGCTTCAATTTTGAGTGGAAACAACTTTGCATATTCGCTTAAATTTGATTTGTTTGATTTGGGATTGCCATTTCCTTGGCATTTGCCAGTGATCCTTTGTATTATGATGGTTTTGGCTACTGCTTTCTATGGTGCTTTTGAAATTGCAAGATTGATCAGAAGAAAAGTAAAACATGAGACTTTGCAAAAAAAAGAAAAAGTAGATTGTTTTGCAATGGGAAAAGCAATTTACATATTGAGCAATGTTTGTGCAATTCTTTTTGGAATACTTATTTTGCTTTTGATTGCTCAAGCTATTGGAAATCCAAATGTTACAGGAAAAACATCTGGTGCAGGTATAACATGTTTATTTGGCCTTTTGTATATGATTTTGGTTTTAGTGTTTGCATATAAAAACAAAAAATATATTTACGAAAAAGTTACTGACAATAAAACGAAGCATATAGTTTTCATTGTTTTGACAATGATATTTGTTTTGCCTGTTGGAATTTTGTATTTAGTTCGTTTCTTGAAAGAAAACAAAATTGAAACAATAGAAGAAAACGTTGCACAATAAAACTTGAGAAAATAATATTATAAATAGAAAATGACAGTAAGCACTGTCATTTTTTTTATTATTGAAACAAACAATTTGGATTATTTTTTCATTCTTTCGGCGATTTTTTGCAATCTATAGCGATTGAATCTTTGTATCATAATTGGACATATATCACAAAAAATATCACTTACCACTGTTGTTATGACATATATCCACCACTCTGACTTTGATAATAGACAACCAATCAAAATTGCAAACGAACTTATGATAATGCAAATTATGTGTGTGACTTCTGCTATAACATTGTTTTTTAGGACACGATTGATGGACTCTTCATCAAGTTTTGAAGATAGCGTGAATTGATTTTTGTTCCATGCAATATAATTGTCCTTCCAATTTTTTACTTTAAGTTTTTCCAAAAATTTATATTCGTTGGCAGGAACTTTAAAAATTTTGTTATTAAAATTGATGTTTTTTGCAAAAAGTCTGGATAAGACTGCAATTAGAAGTCTTATATCGACATGGAAAACAAACATCAGCATAGTGATAAAAATTGCCATATATGGCTGAGAGAAATTGAAGCCAATGTAAAGTCCAAGGCTTACAGCAAACAACAAATTAAATACAATTATACAAAACTTTATCGTTTTACTTTTCATGGTTCTATTATATCATAAAAAAAATTTAGAGCAAAGAAATGATCAATATTTGTGTATTAATGAAGTCCTACAAGTTCATCTATTGATATGTTAAAAAATTGAGCAAGTTTTATTAGGGAATACATATTTGGTTCTCGGCAACTATTTTCCCAATGGATGGAAATCAAGAACTTGTGCATATTTCTTTCTTGGGATAATTACATTTGGAATCTATGAATTGGTCGCATCAATATCCAATTTTTTCATTTTATGCACAAAAATTATCTAACATTGGATATTTTAGAGAGTTATAAATGCATGCAAATTAAAAGCTATCGATATTGATGGCTTTTATTTTTTTATAAATTTGTGTCAAAAAAAAGAAAAAGAAAATACATTGAGACTAGACAACAATTGTTGTCTAAAAGGAGTGAATATGCCAAGAATGAACTGTTGTATTTTCAATCATCCATGCCCAATTTTGTGTCCATCAAATTTGGGGTGCATAGGCGGAAACAATATTATAAATCCTATTTTGCCAACAAATCAGTATGGTTTTTTCAACAATACTGCGCCAGGTAGCATCGCGACAAATGCGATTATTCCTGTGACATTAAGTGTTGGTGCTGGTTCTGATATAACGACAAGTCCAACCACCGGTGCTGTCAGACTTTTGGCGGGGACTTATGAGATAAGTTATTTTGCCGAAGGAACTATCCCTTCTGGAGGAACAATTTCAGCTAAACTTTCGTTGAATGGGACTGATGTTCCAGGTTCAACTTTGACTAATACGGCTACCGCAGGAAATGTTGTAAATTTGGGAAAAACTATCATTATTACTGTCAATCAAACTTCAACCCTGCAATTAGTAAATGCTACTAGTGAGACTACAACATATAGCAATGCAAGTATGAGCATAAAAAGACTTTGATTAAAAAATACAAAAAAATGCTGTTTTTTTAGAAAAATTTTTGATTTTTATTTGATTTTTACCTTTAAAATGTTAAAATAATTATGTAAGAGTAATTGAATAGTTGCTGCTTTACTACGCAAACTAGCAAAGGAGGGGTTATGGAAAAGTATTCTGGATTTGTTGATATTGATGACGAACTTAAATGGTATGCTGTCGTTATGTCACAAGGGAATATTGAAGCCGTAAGTCAATTTGCTAGTTATAGAAACGAAATGAGAACCAAAAACAAAAAGGACAATGCGGAGAAAGTGGGCACAGATAAGGAAAGAAATGTCTGAAAAGGTAAAAGCAATCGTTATAAAAGCAAATGATAGGAAAGAGAAGGATAAAAATATTCTTCTTTTTTCTCTTGAAGATGGCAAATTTTGGGCAACTCTCAAAGGCGTAAAAAGTCCAACAGCAAAAATGAAATTGGCGCAAAATCCTTTTTGCTTTGGTGAGTTTGTTTTGGCTGATGGAAAAATGGGAAAGGTTGTCACTGGATTTGAAGTGTTGGAGTCTTTCCATGAAATAAGCGAAGATATAAACAAATATTTTGAAGGCACAGCGGTTTTGGAAATTGTCAATGCTTTAAATTTTTCTAGCGAACAAGAAAACACAAGCGTTTTTATACTGGTTTTGAAAACTTTAAAGGCTATTTGTTTTGGGAAACTCAAAGATATCTATGCACTTGACAAATTTTTGATAGAATTGTTTAAAATCCAAGGTTTTCCGCTTTATACAGAAAAGTGTTCTTGTTGTGGGACAAAAAGTTTTGAAAGAATGTTTATCGATTTTTCAACCGGAGAGATTGAATGTATGGCGTGCAAAGGTTTTGCCAGTCTAGAAATCCCAAAAGTTGTGTATATGGCACTCAAAATTTTGAACAATACAGATTTTGAGAAGCTAGACACTGTCAAACTTGCAGAAGACAGTGAATTAGCGTTATTGAAAATATTGGTTAAAAATTTTGAATGTCACTTTGATAAAAATTTAAAACTTATAGGCATTTTGTCATAATCTATCAATAGAAATGTCATCAACAAGATTGTTGTTAAGACTGAAAGATACATAATTTTTTGTTTTGTTTGAGATAGTAATAAATTCTGTTGTTGACAATGGTAAAAAATCATTAAAATTTTCAAAAAAATCATCAAATTTTACATTTTTTAAAGAATTTTTTAGATTTTCTGATAAGTTCTGCATCAAAAATTGATAATCTTTGATTTTTACACTCTCCATAATTTTGTAAGGGAGCAAATCGCTTGAAATATCAGGCGAAAAATCTTGTGAAAAGTCTTCTTTTTCTATCTCAATTTTGTCAGAAAGTTTGCAAATATATGTTTTTTCATGATTTAAACTATCATGAAATTTTTTTTGAACAAAAATAGTTCCGTTTTCAAATTTTATTTCATCTCCACCAAAGTGTGTGAGTTTGTTTTTTGTGGTGTCGAATATATAAAAATCATTTGGAAATTGCACGCATGCGAAATTTTTGTGTTTAAAGATGTTTGCTTGTGCGCACGAATGTGGACAAGTGTATGAAATTTTTTTGTTTTCATTATCAATGCAAAGAGTGTTTTCTGCTATTTCAATTTTGCACTTTGCATTAGAGAAGTACAAGACTGTTTTTTGCACAATTTGTACATTGGATTTTGATTCCAAGAAAAAAATTTGTTGATTTTCTTTTTGAATGATTGAAAAATTTGAATTTTCAACTGGAGAAACAAGGTTTATATAAAAAGGAATTTGTCCAGAGCATTGTGGATATACGAAAATTATATCTTCATCAGCCATTTCGAGCAAATCGTTTTTGTCGATTTCATGATAAGAATTTTTGCCTTTTACTAGGCAGGGATAACTTGATTTTAATATTGTTTTCATAACAAATTATATGACCGACAAAAAATTTTTATACAACAATCTTGCTGACAAAATGTGACACAATTTATTGAACTTCAGCTGTCTATAATTTGGTTTTGTTGTCAAAAATGTTTTTGGAGGACAAAATGAAAATTTGGAATGACGAAGAAGTTAAAGAATTGTTTGGAGAAGTTGAGAATTGTAAGCATGGGCAGACTGCATTAAAAAATGCTTTTTGCTTGCATGCAAAAAAATATAAAAGAAAGCCTAACAGTGTAAGAAATTATTATTATCATGAAGTCGAAAATTTAAAAAATGATGGTGCGAGATGCAAAAATTTGAACATTGATTTGTCAAAACACGACAAAACGCATTTTAAAAATTTTGATAAAACTGAAGAAAATGACCTTTTGAACAAGATTGAAAGTTTGACGATGCAGGGGATTTCCGTGAGATCGGCATGCTTGAAATTGAGTGATGGCGATTTGACAAAAATGACGAGATATCAAAACAAATATCAAAACATGAAGAAAAAAGTTGAAGAAAATGGAAAGATAATTCCTTTCAAGCAAAAACAAAAAATGCTGACTGAAAGTGATATAAACAGTCTTTTTATGGGGCTTGTGAAATTGATAAAAAAGACTGCCCTTGATGACTTCATGGAAAAGAGTAAGATTGAAAGACAGTCATCAAATTATTTACTTAAAAAGGCATTTTTAGATTTGAATCAAAAAGACAAACAGATAGCAGAGCTCAGAAAAGATTTTGAAATTCTTAAATCAGAAAATGAAAAACTACAATCCGAACTTATAAATCTAAATTCGGACAAACACAATGCACTTAAAAAACACCTTTCAAAAAAGAATTTTGATAATATGGTTGAAAACTAAAAAGGTTTGATTTATTGGCAAAAATATGCTAAAATTTGGATATGAAAATCAAACTTATCACAGGGGCGACTGCATACGAGGCAAGCATAAATGTTTTGAAAAATATTAGACCTGACGACATTGATATTCAAAATCTTGTCGTTGTGCCTGATTCTTTTTCTATGCAAGCAGAAAGTTTGATATTTGATGTGCTAAAAATAAAGTCAACTTTAAACACAGAAGTTGTTGGTATTTCAAGGCTTGCGAGTAAATTTTTGAGAAATGAAAATATTGGTTTTCAAAGAATCACAAAGTTAGAAGAAATATTCAATATTTATAAAGTTGTCAAATCTTGTGAGAAAGATTTTGTTTATTTTCACGAATGTGGTGTAGATTTTTGCATAAAAATTTTGCAAATAATCAAACAGTTTAAGGCTTGCAAAATAAAACCAGAGCAAATTAAAAATGTTGGCGACGACTTGCTTGATCGAAAAATGAAAGATTTGAAATTGGTTTATGAAAGTTATGAAAATACGCTTGGTGACAAACTTGATCTTTCAAAATTGCTCGAATTTTTCTTGAACAAGGCTGAGAATGGCATAAATTTGTTAAAAACGAATCTATATTTTATCAATTTTGACAGTTTTTCTACTGAAATAAATTCTTTTGTTTGCAAACTTGCAAAATTTGTAAACGAAATCTATATAGGCTTCTCGCGACCAATTTCTTTGGGGAATGCTTATATTTATGAAGATGACATATTCAAAAAAACGACAATGCTGGCAAAAGAATGTGGCGTAAATGTTGAAGTTGAAAATTTCTCGACTGCTATTTCTGGAAATAATTTAAAGCTTGCCAAAAATTTATTTTCTTTTGAAATTGAAGAAGGAAAATCTGATTACTTTTATAATATTGTCGCAAAAAACAGACTTGATGAGATTGAGTTTGTTGCAAAATATATCAAACATCAAACTTATTTTGGAAAAAATTATCGTGATTTTGCAGTTGCTGTGCCAAATGCGGATTACTATGATGACATAAAAACAATTTTTGGGAATTTTGGAATTTCTTGTTATTGTGACGAAGCAGTGGATTTGACAAAGACAATTTTGGGAAGATTTTTGCTTAAACTTGTTCAGATCGCAAAACTTGGAGTCAGAAAAGAAAGTCTGAAATTTCTGGCTTCATCTGCGATTTTAAATTTTGCCGACAAAGAAGAAATCTTAAAAAATATTGACTATTATAACATTGAAGATGCTCAAGAAATGCTTATTCGTTATCCACAATTTGAGACAATTTCGTCTTTTGTAAATCAACTTAAGGTGGGTGACTGCACATCAAAATTTTCTGTTGTTTTGAGAAGTGTAATGGAAGAAGTTGCACCAAATTATCAAACAATCCTGAAAAATTTGGACGAAGAACGCTATTTTAAAAAGGAAAGTGAAAATGCTCAATCTGCCGAACTTATTTTGAAAGTGTTGGACAAACTTGCCGAACTTGGGGCTGATGACAAATTGACGATTGTGGATTTTGAAAATTTGCTTATGTTGTCTTTCAAGAGTGTTAAAGTGGAGACAATCCCTACATATATAGATGCAGTTTATGTTGGTGATGCAACAGAAAGTTATTTTGCAGACGTGGATACTCTTTTTGTTTTGGGGGCGACGGCTGGGGCTTTGCCAAAAACTCAAAATGATACAGGGATTATTGATGATGAAGACATAAAAAAGTTGAGACTTGATTTTGCTTTGGAACCAGAAATTAAAGTATTGAACAGAAGAAATAGATTGAAACTTTTTGAGACATTGCAACATGCGAAACGAAAACTTATTGTTTGTCAGTCATCTTCAGAAGGAAGTCAAACAACGCAGAAAGCAGGCTTTGTTAACGATCTTTCAAAAATGTTTGGCAACAATGTTATTCATACAGTGTCACTTGAAGATTTGAATTTGCCAAGTTTGTCAAAAGAAGAAACATTGGACAAGTTGTTGTTTTACATTGGAAATGAACAAAATTTGCTTTCTGCATATGAATATTTAAATTTTAACAAAAAAATCCCACCATATTTGAGAGGTGTGATTTCAAGTTTGATTGATGATAAAAAGTTGAAGAAAAACAAATTTGAAATTGAAAATGAAGCTTTGAATGATGCCTTCTTCAAAAAAAATAATGTTTCTGCTTCACAACTTGAAACTTATTTTTCGTGTCCATTTAAACATTTGGTAAGTTATGGTTTGAGAATAAAACAACCAGAAACCATTGAACCAAATAAACGTTTATTTGGGATTTTTGAGCACGCATTGTTGAAGGGCTTTGTTGAAAAGCAAGAGTTTAACATATCAAAATTGACTGACAGGGATATTGATGTATTTTTAAGCAAAAATGTTCTTGAAATTGCAAAGCAAGTTTATGATGAAAAAATCTTAAAGAGAAAGTTCTTTATAAATTATTTGAAAAACGAAAGTAAAATAATTTTGAAAAATGCAGTTTATGAGCAAAAGAACAGCAATTTTAGACCCATATTGCTTGAAAAACGAGTTTCTACAAAACTTGGCGATTCAAATTTGGTTGGTTTTATTGATAGGGTGGACAAATGTGGAGATTGTTTTAGAATTGTTGACTACAAAACAGGTGACACCGATACCATAAGAAAAGAACTTTTCTATGGGACAAAACTCCAACTTTTCTTGTATGGCAAAATTATTAAAGAACAAACAAAATTGCATCCAGCAGGAGTTTATTATTTTGACTGCCAAACAAAATATACGAAGCAAAATCAAAAGCATATTTTGTTTAATGGCATCACGCAAAAAGATAATGAGATTGTCGAGAACACTGACACAAGATTGTGGCAAGATGATTTTAAGAGTGATTTGATTGGAATGTCCAGAAAGAGAAATGTTAAAGATGGAGAGTTTGCATTCAAAAATGGACAAAGTGCGGAAAACTTCGAGCAAATGTTTGATTATGTTGGAAAAGTGACAGAAGGTGCACTGAGAGAGATAAAAAATGGGAATATTTTGCCAAAACCCGTTAAAGATGTGTGCATGTTTTGCCCATATATTTCAATATGCAAATATAATGCTCAAAATGGTGTGCGCACACAACAGCCTATTAAAGATGATAATTTTTAAGTGGTGTCGCATCAAATTTTTAATTTAAAATAGTGTTTAATTGTAAGTAAAGAAAAAATAAAATTTATAAAAAGGACAATATCATGATTATAGAAGAACAAGAAAAAGTCTTGCATAATGATAAGAAAAATATGTTGGTCAGTGCTTCAGCGGGCAGTGGCAAGACCTATATCATGATAAAATACATAACGAAACTCATTTGTGAGGACAGAATACCTGTTAACAACCTTTTGGTTTTGACTTTTACAAAGGCTGCGGCAACAGAAATGAAAGAGAGATTGCAAAAACGTTTGCAAGAAATGGGAAAAGATGAGTTTGTTGTTGAGCAAATTGATTCACTTTCAACTGCGAATATTTCAACGATTCATGCTTTTTGTGAAAAAAATCTAAAAAAATATGCGAATTTGCTTGGTATAAATGAAAATTTTGCTATTGCAGACGAAAATTTATCACAAAAAATTCGTCAAAATGCATTTGATATTGCTTTGAAAAAATTTAATGAAGAATTTGAAAATGAGTATTATGAGTTGATTTCAAATTTCAAAAACAATAAATCGAAATTACAAGAAATAATGTTTGAAATAGAAACTTTGGTAAATTCGATTGCAAACAAGGAAGAATTTTTGCAAAAAAATTTGAATGATAATGTGCTTTATTTTGAAAAAGCGACAGAATTTTTATTCCAACATGCAAAAAATGAGATTTCAAATCAATTGGATTTTGTTTTAAAACTTCATGTAGATGATTTTTATTTTGAACTGTCAAACAAATTGAAAAAAATCGTTGACAGCGAAGATATTTATGAAATGTGCAAAGAATGTCAAACATTTTCTTTTCCATATTTACCAAAGAGAAAAGAGTATGGCGATGAAGTTGTAGATAAACTTTCTGCAACAAAAGAAAATATAAACAAGATTATCAAGACAATTTCTGATTTGAATTTGTGCGATGAAGAAAATTTGGAATTTCAAAAAAATGGGCTTTTGGAAAAAGTTTTGATTAAACTTTATCAAATTTATGAAAATGAAGAAAAAAACATAAAAAATCTTCATAATTATTTGGATTTTTATGATTTGGAAAAATATATGAAGATTTTATCTGTGCAAGAGAACCTTTTTTCTGGCATTAAATATGTTTTTGTGGACGAATATCAAGACACAAACAAAATTCAAGAAAAAATTATTAAAAATGTCGCAAAAAATTGCAATTTTGTTGCAGTTGGAGATGTCAAACAAGGGATTTATGGCTTTAGACTTGCAAGTTCGGAAATCTTTTTGAAAGATATGGAAGATTTTTCAAAAAATGATGATTCAACTGTAAACTTTTTGCAATCAAATTTTAGAAGTTATCAAAAAGTTTTGGATTTTGTAAATGATATCTTCAAAGTGTGCATGACAAAAGATGTGTCTGGTGTTGATTATGAAGAAAGTTCTATGCTCAAAGGAATGAGTGAATTTGTTGATGATAAAAACAGCCCTGTAACGATTGATTTGGTATGTGAAACCCCTATAGGAAAAGAAGAGTTACCACAGGTTTATAGCGTAAAAAATGCTCAAATTTTTGCGAATGAACAGGACAGAAATCAACTCATTGATATAAAAAGACGAATAAATGATGTAATGAGTTCTTATATCAGTGACAACGGGAAATTGAGAAAATGTAGATATAGTGATATTGCGATTTTATCGCGCAATAGGTCACCGCTTTTCAACCAACTTGAAAATTATTTGCAAGAAGAAGGCGTGCCAGTAGTTTCAAATTCTCGAAATGTTTTGTTAAGTGAACCTGAAATTTTGGTTTTGCTCAATTTCTTGAAAGTGGCTCTCAATAAAACTGACAATGAAGTTGCACTTTTAAGTGTTTTGATGTCTGCACTTTCAGATGTAAGCATGAATGATGTTTTGAAAGAAAAAAATGGTTCTGACAAAAATCTGTGTGAAATTGTAATTAAAGACAAGAATAAAAAATTTGAAAGATTTAATGAAAATGTCAAAGAATTTGTGTTTGATATTGAAGTTTTTGGTGCAAGAAAGGCATTCTTGAACCTTTTTAACAAAACAAATTATAGGGCATATTTGAATTTGCAGAAAAATCACAAAAAATTGAATTTGTTTGTTGATAAGTTTTTAAATGAGATATCTTCAAGCGGGTTTGAATATGATTTGGCTGGGCTTGTGAATTATTTTGAAACCGTGTCAATAAATGTTGTTTCTGAAGTCACGGCACTTGATGATAGTGTTTTGCTTACAACAATCCACAACAGCAAGGGGCTTGAGTATCCAATTGTCTTTTTGATTGGTTGTGACCAAAGTTTGAAAAAGTCTAGACCAAAAGTTGATGTTGAAATAAATGAAGATTTTGGACTTGCTGTGAAATATTATGATAAAGAAAACAACAGTGAAGTGATTTCCGCAAAAATGAGAGCAATTCAAGAGGCAAAAGCGAAAAAAAATTTTGTTGAAGAGCTTATGATTTTTTATGTTGCGTTGACAAGAGCAAAAAATCGACTTTATCTTTTTGGAGAGTATAAGGATAGCATTTTTGAAAGATATTCAATTTGGGATTGTGACAGTTATTTTGATTTGATTTTCTTTGCATTGAAAAATCAAAAAGAACAATTTGTCAAAGAAAAAAGTTTTAAAAATAAAATCCTTGAAATAAATTTGATAGAAGAATTGCGAGAAATTAAACCAGAAATAGCGCAAACTTTTGAAAATACTGAATTTGATGGCGACACGCAAGCAAAAATTTTGGATTATTTAAAATTCAAGTATCGTATGGGCGAAAAACTTAATTTCAAATTGAAAGAAAGTGTTACAAGTTTAAACAGAAAAGACCAAGAAGACAAACTTGAAAAATTTTCAAATGAAAGTTTTTCGTTTGGTGGGGCGGGAGTAGAAACTGGGAATGCATACCACCTGGCAATGAAGACTTTAAATTTTGAAAAGATAAATTCCATCAGTGACTTGGAAGCAGAAATAAATGAAAACAAACCAGTTTTTGAAGATATTGAAAATTTGATTGACAAAAAAACTCTTTTGCAAAATGTTTTAACAATGAAAAAATTTGTTAAAAATGCAAAAGTGTTTAAAGAAAAAGAATTTATTATGAAAGACAAATTGTCAAATTTGCTTGAAGAAACAAATTTTGACGATGAGATTTTGGTGCAAGGTATTATTGACTTTTTTGCAATAAGAGATGGGTATGTGATTTTGGTTGATTATAAATATTCAAATTCTACAAGTGAAGAATATTTGATAAAAAAATATAAAAATCAATTAAAATTATATAAAAATGCACTAGAAAATGCTTTAAAAATGCCAGTAAACGAGATTTATTTGTTGTCTTTAAAGGATAATAATCTTATAAAAGTTCAAATTTAAGCAATTGATAAATGTCATTAAAATAGGGAAGAAAAATTGATTTAATTAAGTTTTTTCTTCCTTTTATTTTATTGCGAAAAAAATTATTAAAAAATTATCAAAAAATATTAGTAATTATTTTTTCACTTGTGATATACTAAAAACGATTATAGGAGGTCAAGATGTTTTCTATGCTTGGTGATATCGTAAACAGTATTTTAAATTTCTTTGTTACGATGACAAATCTTATTACTTTGGACTTGCTCTTTATCATTGCACTCGGTTTGGAAGTTGTGCTTGTGATATTCTTTTTGATTAAGTCCTCATTTTCGTATGAAGCGGCACTCAATCGTTCGCTTGACAAACTCAACTATTGGTTGTTTGAAAAGAAAGTTGTGACTGAAGACAACATAAAGGATTTGAATATGCTTTTCAAAACAAAAGCACCAAAAAGACTTTGTTATTATTGGCAACAATATATTTTGTTTAGAGAAGGAAATCCATCTACATATTTGTCAACAGAAAACTTGGTAGAAAAGCCACTTAAAACAAGCTCTTACAATTCAAATATCAAAAACCTTTCGTTGTTTACATTTATTTGGTCAGTGATTGTTGGAATGTTTGTTTTGGTTAGCACAAACTCAGAAGCTGCTTTGATGGGTGGAAACTTGGCCATGGCTTTGATGGTTCCTATCTTTGTAGGTTTGATTGGTGTGATTTTTGTGGTTTATTTGAGAGCAAGAAAAAATTCTATCTTAAATTCTCTTTACCAAAATGTTGCATTGTTTGGAAGATTTATGGACAACGCTTGCATAGATTTGCCAAGTTATATTGACTATCAAATTTTGTTTACTCCACAAGAAATTGAAAAAGGTCAACCTGTTCTGCGTGAATTTTTGGATTATAAAGCAAGAAAAGAAAAAGAAGAATTCAACAAAGCAAAAGAAGAATCTATCAATTATGAAACTTATGATTTCTCTTCAACCGGAGTTGACGGCTCACTTGTTTTGGATAGAGCTATGAAAGAAAGTGAACTCTTCTTGAAAAAGAAAGATAAAATTTTGGTTAAAGTTTCTCAACTCGAAGCAGAACTTGACTCTCGTAAAAAGAACTTTGATAATGTTCAAAAAGATTATCAAACAAAAATTCAAGCATCAAAAGAAAATGTCAACAGACTTCGTCAAATGCAAGAAGAGACTACAAACAGAATTGAAAGTAACTATTATAGAAAACAACAAACTCAAGAAATCGGCAAGCAAGAACAATACGAACAAGAATTTGAACAACTTAGAGCAAAGTATCTTTTGGAAAAGAACGAATGTGAAGAAGAAATTGCTCAACTTAACCAAGAGTTGGAGACCTATAAGCGTGATGTAGAAACAGCAATGATTGGTGAATATCAAACATTCTTTGATAAATTTTGCCACAGTGCTGAAAAAGTTGTTGCAAAAGTTTTTGATGACAAAATCAACAATCTTAAAAGCGAAAACGACAAAGACAAACAATATATTACTGAACTTGAAATTAAATTAAAAAGCGTTCCACAAGGTGTCTATGATGCCAAGGCTGAAGAATCAGAAAAAACACAAGTTTCAAAAAATACAGATGCAAAAACTGAAACAAGCGACATTCCTGCCGAAGGAAGATATGACGAAAATGGAAATTATATTTATCCAAACGGAACATATTATGACAAAGATGGAAACTTCCATGACGAAAATGGAAACGTTTACTCACAAGATGGCAAACTTATTTCTGAAGCTCCAGTTGGAGAGCCAAAATCAGAAGAACCAAAGAAGGCAGAAAAACAAATTGTTGACCTTGATTCATTTGATGAATTTGACTTCATGACTGACACAGCACAAAAGGGAGACATCTATGGAGTTGCTGAAAACATTATAAACAGCGTTGATAAAGACAATGATATTGAAGTAATTAACAATACTGAAAAAAATCAACCACTCAAAGAATTCAAAGAAGAACAAGGCAAGAAGGAAGAACAGAAAGAAAAGATTGTTGATTATGACAAAGCATTTGAAGACTTCTCTTTGGCTGACGAAAAAGAAACAAAAGTTGACAAAGCAGAAAAAGTAGAAAAAGTAGAAGACAAGGAAGCTGAAGAACCTGCAGAGCAAGTCGCAGTTGCACCAAAGAAAAAGGCCGGTCGTCCAAGAAAAGTTGTCGTTGAGGAAGAAAAGAAACCTGCCGGCAAGCGTGGAAGACCAAGAAAGGTCGTTGTTGAAGAAGCAAAAACTCCAGCAAAGAGACCAGGCAGACCTAAGAAAATTGTTACTGCACCAGCAGAACCTGCTCCAGCACCAAAAAAGAAAGCTGGTCGTCCAAAAAAGATTGTTAAAGAAGCAGTCGTAGAGCCAGAAGTAAAAAGAGGCAGAGGAAGACCTAAAAAACAAATAAGTTCTATCCTTGAAATCAACAAAAAACTTTCTGAAGAAGAAGCAAAACTTCATGATATGAGAAGAAATTTGAATCGTGAACTTGAACTCGCCATGAACGAACTTGACACAAACAAAGTTGATGATAAGCAAGCACGTCGTGAAGAATTGTTGAAAGAAATTGACAACCTTCAAGTTGAAGCACAAAATGCAATCAAGAAAAACGAATCAGAAGAAAAGATTTCTGAAATCAATGCGAAACTTGAAAACATTTTGGAAGAAATCAAAAACCTTAATTCATAAAATTGAGAAAAAAATAAAAATCATGGAACAAAAATCCATGATTTTTTTGTTGTCGCTTTTGCAATTTGGGGTTTTGTTTGCTGCTGTAAGTAAATATTAAATTAGAAAAGAATAATTTTTCCAGATATCAAACCATATGTCAAAAGGGCGATAGCAATCAAGATAAAAACGAGCCCTGTTGCGAAATTTATGATAGTTGACTTTGTGTGTGCTTGACTTCTGTTGTAAGCCCCATTATAGAGCAATGCAAGACCTGTAAAATAAGAAACATATGTTACAGAAAGCATCAAATCCATTGTTGAAATGAGATTAAAATAAAAAAGTATTGCAAAAAAAATGGCAAAAAGACTGAAAATAATGCCCATAAAAGAATATTTTTTGAGTGTGCTGTTTTGCATAATGACTCCTTTCTTTTTTATTATGATAAAATTTTGGGAAAGATATGTCAAACAAATTTGACAGAATTAGACAAATTTAGGGACAAAACAACTGTCGGCACTTTCAAAATCTTGAAAATAACCATTTGTAAGTCCCAACTTTTCCAAGTGTGCAAGCACAGCTTTGTATTCTATTGGTTTTAATTTGCGATTGAGTTTTCCATGTCCGTTTGGTGTAAATTGGCTCATGAGACTGATTTTGCGGTCAGCAAAATTTTCTTTTATTGTGTCCAACACTTTGAAAGAGTTTTCGATGTATCCGGGCAAAACCAAATGACGAATTATCACTCCTTGTGTCATGCTGTTTTCATTTTCAAATTTGTCAGGTTTTTCTTTGCACATTTTCAAAATTGCTTTTTTTGACACAGAAAAATAGTTATCACACTTTGAAAATTCTTTTGCCATTTCGTCATTTGCATATTTTAAATCAGCTAGGAATATGTCAACGAATTTTGATACTTTTTCAATATTTTCCACAGTTTCAAAACTGTTTGTATTCCATACTACAGGGATTTTTTTGCTAATTTTTTCATAAGCACGAGCAATCTCATTTGAAAAGTGTGTTGGTGTAATTAAATCAACAAAACTGTTTTTGTCTTGGTTTTCTTCAATCAGTTTAACAAATTCGTCAATCGTGTATTCTTGTCCAACTCCACCACGAGAGATTTCAAAATTTTGACAATAGTCACATCTCAAATTGCAACCAGAGAAAAATATGGCGAGCGCACCTTTTTTGCCTGTTATACATGGCTCTTCCCATTGAAAATTTGGAATAATCTTTGAAATTCTAATTTTTTTTGTTTCGTTGCAAAAGCCTTTGACTTTGTTTCTGTCAATGTTACAGTGTCTTGGACAGATTGAACACAACTTTTCGTTTTTCATTGAAATATTGTATCACAATTTTTGCATTTTTCAATCTGTTTTTGCGTTAAAATACATTATAGGGCGTCAAAAATGGTGATATTTATAAATTGTAAATCACAAATACTTTACAAAATTGTTTTAATATGCTATAATACGCTTATATTTTAATTTAGAAATTTAAGGAGTAAAAAATTGAGCCACCCCAGTATGCTTTTAGCAACACAATTTAATTATATACACGCAATCTTGATTGTAGCGATTGTTTTCTTGCTGATTTGTTCAGCGTTCTTCTCTGCATGCGAAACCGCATTCAACTCAATGAACTTGATTAGAATAAGGTCAATGGCAGAAAACAAAGTTAAGGGGGCTAGGCGTGCTCTTTATATAGCAGAACATTCAGACAGAGTTTTGACGACTATTCTTGTTGGAAACAACATTGTAAACATTTTGTCAACAACTTTGTGTGCTTTTATTTTATCTCAACTTTTGGATAATGCTGCTTTGCTTAACGTTTTGAACACCGTTGTTATGACGATAATTATTTTGATCACTGGTGAAATTTTGCCAAAGGCACTTGCAAAGGCTAACCCTGAAAAAACCGCCGTAAGATTTGCAGGAATTATCTATTTCCTTATGAAAGTGATGTATCCAATTGTTATTCCTTTTTATGGACTTCAAAAGTTGGCAACAAAAAAGAAAGAACAAGAAAAAAGCAACATTACTGTCACTGAAGATGAACTTGAAAGCATCATTGACACAATGGAAGAAGAAGGCGTTTTGAAAAAAGATGAAGCTGATATGCTTCAAGGGACATTTAAAATCAAAGAAGCGACAGCACATGATATTATGACACACAGAGTTGATGTTGTTTTCTTGGATATAAATGCCACAACTCAAGAGATTGAAAACACTTTTTCAGAACATCAATACAGCCGTTTGCCAGTCTATAAGGGCAACACTGATAATGTAGTTGGACTTTTGAACATAAAAGATTATTTCAATGCAAAAATTGAGAAGAAAGATGCCAAACTTTCAAAACTTATGACGAAACCTCTTTTCACAGCAGAAAACACAAATGTTGACACTTTGATAAAAGAAATGCAAAAAGCAAAGAAACATTTGGCTGTCGTGCTTGATGAAAATGGCGGAGTGTCTGGTATTGTTACAATGGAAGATTGTGTTGAGACAATTTTTGGTGAAATTTATGATGAAACAGACCAAGATGAGTCAGAACCAGTTATTGAACAAATAGGCGATGACCAATATAAAATAGATGCAGAGATTTCTGTTGAAGAACTTTTCGATAGACTTGAAATTGAAAATATGCCAGAAAACCCATATCAAACCGTAAACTCATTCTTGTTTGAACTCTCTGAAGATATTCCAGAAGTTGGCAAAAAATATGAATACAACACCATCGATGAAATTATTGATGACGAAGGCAATTTGACAGAACATAAAATCAACATGCAATTCATCGTTTCAAAAATGGAAGGACACAGGATTGATGTTGTTTGTCTTAAGATTGTTTATCTCGACAATGAAGAGAAAGAAAACAAACCTGACGATGACAAGAAAGAACAAAAGGAATAGACTAAGATTTTGAAAAAAGAACGATTATTTCAACCGTTCTTTTTCTTCAAGCAAAGATGTCACAACTTCTAAACCCTTTCCCACTCCAAAACTTTTGTCTGATGTTTTGACGATCATTTGAGTGACCAGGTTTTCAAAATTTTCAATTATTTGTTTTCCATAATTAAATTGTTGGGTTGGCATTTTCATTGAAAGTCTGTAAACTGGATATTTTTCTGTTTTCAATATGCGTCTGTTTGCAAGAATAAAATATTTTTCTCTGCCTTCAACATCGGCGTCCATCATTTTCAGGTCTGCGTATTCATCATTGCCGGCAAAAACACAGGTAGTAATTTTGTGTTGTGGGTCAATTGTTTTCAAAGCGAGTTCTACTCCGTCATCTTTCTTTCCAAACGAGAGAGAAAGGGTTTGAGGCTGTTCGAACCTTATATCTTTTCCTTCTACATCGATTTTTGTAAGATACATCGAATTGCCTTCAATAAGGTATTTGAAAAGACTTTTCAATTCTTGTGGGAAAAGTGTCATTGTGTAGAGCAAATCATATTTTATTGATTGTTCTTCATTGCCAAATATGTCGCAGGCGGATGTTATTACTGCGATTTCGACATTGCCGTCAAAATGTTTTACAAAGCGTTTGAGAGCGGCAAAGAAAATGTTGCCTTTGTCTTCGCAAACATCATCAAAAGTTTCGTTGTAATCTAAAAATAAAAGCGCTCTCTTTTCCATAATTAAATGATAATTCAAAATATGGCCTTTGTCAATAGTAAAAATTTGAGACGAGCATTGAGAAAAGATTGTTTTTTCTTTGTTTGTGTGTTATAATAATTTTAATTAGGAGAAAAAAATGGAACAAGAAAATGTTATTAAACCACATTTGGTAAAACCTATTTTGGAAAAGGTTGTTTATGAAAGAATGCAAATGCCAGGTGCAAATGTTATGATAAACATCAAGCCTGAAGATATGTTGGATATCAGAAAAGTTTCTGAAGAAGTTGTTAAGGTGACAATGGAGAGAAGACTTATGATAAGCCCAGCAAATCTTATGAGACTTTCTGTGACAATGAGCATAGATATCCCAGTAGATTCAATTGAATTTATGAAACTTGAAGACCCAAAAGAATATATTAAAAACAGTCAACCAGTAAGAATTTTGACAGGATATATTTCAAACATAATCACAAATCTTACAGTAAATACAATTTTGGGACCAATTGTAACACCACCAAATATTCAAGAGTAAGGGTCTTATGGCTATTAGTTTGAATGATAAAGGTAACGGTTTTAAAGAACTTGGTTTTTGGAAGGTAACAGTATATCACAGAAACAACATGGTGTTTGTTTACACGAAATAATAAATCCACACGACTAAAACAGTCGTGTATGCGGGCATAGTACATCGGTAGTATGCGAGCTTCCCAAGCTTGAGAGGTGGGTTCGACTCCCATTGCTCGCTCCAATTATGTTGCGATAAAAATCGTATTATGACAATTATAAAATCGTTGACGAATTTTAAGAATGTACACTATAATAATACTAAAATAAATGGTATTAAGGGGGGTAGAACTTGAAAAAGAAAATTTTAAATTTGATTTTTCTCTTTATTTTAATTATTCCAGCTTTTGTCCTTTGTGGCTGTGGTAGTGGTGATTCTGGAGAAAGGCCACAATTTCATGATAGAACAAAATGGTTTACCGAAACAGAGTTGGTTGCAGTTGGCTTATCTAATTTGAGTGCGCCAATTGGACTTACTGGAGAAATTTCTTCAAGCGACTCTTGGTTTAATGATGGCTATTCATTTTCGCAACAATGTAAAGATGAAAGTTTGTTGGCACAAAATGCAGAGATATATTTAAATTATTTTAAGTCAAATTATAACGGATATTTTGGAGTGGCAAACACATATATGACGTCTTCAGATGCTTTCTATTATAAGATATCTCAAAAAGAAAACATTGCAGATTATTTTGATGATAATCCAAGCAAACTTTACAAATTTTATTATGTAACAAACAAAGCAACGGATAGCGAAGGATATTTTGTTAGTGGATCAGTTTATACATTTGAAATTCGTTATGAGTTTAGCACTTCATTAAATCAATATATGTTTAAACTTTTTATAGAAAAGGCTGATTTATCTCACAATCAAACATTCTCATTTTATTATAAGATGGGGTAAAATAAATTATAAAGAAGAATGTTTATACATTCTTTTTTGTTTTTCTTCGACATAAAATTTTGGTGGAGAGAACAAATTGTTGGCACAAAAACTTTACATTTTTGCACTAAAAAACTATACTTAAAGTGTTTAAAGGAGTGGATTATGAAAATTAAACCAATTTTTGATAGAGTTGTGCTTTTGCCAAAGGAAGCAGAAAAAGAAACACAAAGCGGAATTATTCTTCCAACAGCATCTCAAGAGAAATCACAAATTGCCACAGTTGTTGCAGTTGGTGAAGGTGGAATTGTTGATGGGAAGGAAGTAAAAATGCAAGTTAAGGTTGGACAAGAAGTCTTGTATGCAAAATACAGTGGCACAGAATGCAACTTTGACGGAAAGAAATATATAGTAATAAAACAATCAGACATTTTGGCTGTTTTGGAAAAATAGGAGGAATTTATGTCTAAAATGATGTTACAAGGAGAAGAAGCTAGAAAAAGTCTTGAGGCAGGTGTAAACAAATTGGCAAACACGGTCAAAATTACACTCGGACCAAAGGGTAGGAATGTGGTTCTTGGCAAGAAATATGCTTTGCCACTTATTACAAATGATGGCGTTACAATCGCAAAAGAAATTGAACTTTCTGACCCTTTTGAAAATTTGGGAGCAGAACTTATTCGTGAAGTTTCTGTCAAAACAAATGATGTTGCGGGAGATGGAACAACGACAGCGTGCGTTTTGGCTCAAGCAATCATTAGAGAAGGATTGAAAAACTTTACTGCTGGTGCAAATCCAATCATTTTGAAAAAAGGAATTTTCAAAGCAGTTGATGTGGCTTGTGAAGAACTTAAAAAACTTTCAAAACCAGTTTCAAGTTCAAAGGACATCGAACAAGTTGCAAGCATCTCGGCTGGTGATGAAGAAGTTGGAAAACTTATTGCACAAGCTATGGAAAAAGTGGGCAGCGATGGAGTGATAACAGTTGAAGAATCTCAAACGATGCATACAGAACTTTCTGTTGTTGAAGGTATGCAATTTGACAGAGGATATTTGTCTCCATATATGAGCACAAATACTGAAAAAATGACCGCAGAAATGGATAGCCCTTATATTCTTATTACAGACAACAAAATCACAAATCTCAATGAAATTTTGCCTATTTTGGAACAACTTGTAAAGGTTGGAGGCAAACTTTTGATAATCGCTGATGATGTTGAAGGTGAAGCACTTACTGCTCTTATCTTAAACAAATTGCGTGGCTCTCTTTCTGTCGTTGCAGTCAAAGCTCCAAGTTTTGGAGACAAGAGAAAAGCTATGCTTGAAGATATTTCAATCTTGACCGGTGGTGTTTTTGTTTCAAGTGAACTTGGAATGGATTTTAAATCTATTTCTCTTGAAAATTTGGGTAGAGCAAAGACTGTTAGGGTTGACAAAGACACAACAACTATCGTTGAAGGTGCAGGAGATGCTGAAGCAATCAAAGAAAGAGTAAAACAAATCAAAGACCAAATCAAAATCACAACAAGTGATTATGAAAAAGAAAAATTGAGTGAAAGACTTGCAAAACTTGCTGGCGGTGTGGCTGTAATTAAGGTTGGAGCCGCAACAGAAGTTGAAATGAAAGAAAAGAAATTGCGTATTGAAGATGCTCTTGCTGCAACAAAGGCAGCAACAGAAGAAGGTATTGTTCCTGGCGGTGGTGTTGCACTTTTGAAAACTACACCAGCAATCAAAAAATTGGTTGAAAGTCTTGGCGGAGATGAAAAAACCGGAGCAAGAATTGTTCTTAAAGCGGTTGAAGAACCAATCAGACAAATCGCATTTAATGCTGGAATTGATGGTGGTGTTGTTGTAAACAAGATTTTTGAAAATCTTGACCAACCTGCTTATGGGTTTGATGCTCTCAACAATGAATATTGTGACCTCGTTGAGAAGGGCATTCTTGACCCTACAAAAGTTTCTAGATCAGCTTTGCAAAATGCTGCATCAGTTTCTGCAACACTTCTTACCACTGAAGCTTTGGTTGTGGAAGTTGAAGACAAACAAAAAGTTGACGAAAAAGATGTTTATTAACAAAAAATGACATCACAGGTATAAATTTTGAACAAAACGGGAGTTTTTCTCTCGTTTTTTTATTGAATTTAGTATTGACATAAAGTGCCGAAAATGGTATCATAATAAAAGAGATGAGATTGTGCAAGGAGGGGATTATGCCAATAGTTTCAGAAGAAAAGAAGACAAAAAAACAAATGGAAGAACTTGCAAGACAAAGAATTGCTTATGAAAACTTCCGTGAATGGGTTTTGGGGTTTGATGAAAAAACTTTCAATTTGGAAAGTCCAAGAATTGATATTTTTTATGACTTCTTTAAAAAATTTTTGAATAATGATTATAAAAATATGCAAGATTTTGCTCGTGGGATTTTGAAATCTTATATGTTTACGGCAACTGACGAAATTGTGCCTGTTGAAATTGTTCCTTACATCAAGGCTGAAGATTTGAAAATTAGAGAAATTTCACTTATCAACAAATTCTTGAATGATTATATTGTTGACGAAGGCAAATCTGTTGAAATTAAAAAATCTGCAGATACTTACAAGGCTGTTGCAAAAATTATTGTTGACAAACTTGATGAAATGTTTGGTGATGTTGTTTATTTGAACATGATGGATCAATCTGCAAAGATTTCAAGCGAGTTGAAAAGAACTTTGGCAGAAGCCTATAAACAAAATGGATATGTGGCATATACAAGAGATCCAAGATTTTTGATTAGACAAACAAGTGACGGCAAAAAACCTGAAATAAAAGAAGAATATCAACCAATGCTTCTTACAATGTATTCAACAATCGTAAAGCGTTATATTATTGAATACGCAAACCACATTCACCAAAATTTGTCAATCGAAAAGTTTAATGAATTCTGGGATGTTGTAGAGCTTTATTTGAGTAGCGTTGAAAACAGACTTTCTGAAGAATCTAAAAAATCTGAGAAATATTTGAAATACAAAGAAGTTGTGGACAAATTCTATTCAACAACAAAAGAAAAAGTTCGTAGAAGTTGCATCAAAGAAGGAAGAAATGGGGACTATTACAAACTTGTTAAGACAGCAATAGACCAACTTAATAAGGGTGAAGCAACAGATGAAGCAAGAGAAATCTTGAAAGATTTTTACAACAAAATTGAAAAAGTAAACAAAGGTTTGAGAATCAAAGACGAAAATGGGGACAACTATCCTGCAAACTATTTTGTCTGCATGCCTGTTCATCCATCAATGGCGCTTGAACTTATGACAAAATTGCAAAAGACTGGATTTTTGAATGAAGAACAAATCAAATTTGTTGGAGATACAAAACTTTTGATGAGAAAATCTTTGCCAGTTGCAAATGTATACGCTCCAATCGTAAGCAACACAGGTGATGTTGAAAATCCAAGAAGCGTTTTGACCCCATTAAAAATTTACACCAGATATCCAGATGGAAAAGTTTCAGATTTGGCTGGTGACGAAGAATATGGGCGTTTTGTTGATAAAGTTGAAAAATATATTGAAGAACACAATTTGCCAAAAAATAATGTCTGCATTACAATGATTGGAAAAGATATTGCAAGAGGCAGAGAACCTTTGAATATGGAAGGTCTTGAAACTGGAAAAGTTAAAAACAACTAGTTTTTGAAAGTTAAAAGAAAGATATGAAAAATTATCTTTCTTTTTTGTTTTGGTTTGAATTTTTGAGAATTGAAAATGTTGTTTTGGTAAATTTTTATAAAATATGAAGCAATTATTGGGACTTTATCTTGTTGGGATGTTGTTGATTTTTGTGCAAAAATTGTGTCAAAAATTATAGTTTTGTCCATTTTTTATGATTTTAGTCATATTTTTATAATTATTTTATAGAAAATTAAAGGAATTTTACATCTTGATGTGGTATAATAAGGTCAGTTAACAATTTCAGGAGATAGGTATTTTGCAGAGTCGTGGTTTCCCTGTTGAATGGTTGGCAGAATTGAAAAGAAAAAACGATTTGGTTTCAATCGCTTCCAACTATCTTCAATTAGAGCAAAAAGGACGCAGTTTTTGGGCATGCTGTCCATTTCATAATGAAAAGACTCCTTCGTTTTCAATAAACAACGAAGAAGGCTTTTATCATTGCTTTGGTTGCAAAGAGTCAGGAGATGTCATCAAGTTTGTTGAGAAAATGGAAAATGTTGACTTTATGGACGCCATAAAAATCTTGGCAGACAGAGTTGGAATGGAAGTTCCAGAATATCAATCTTCCGAAAATCGAAAAGAAGCACAAAAACTCAAAGAAAGAGTTTTGAGTGCACTTGATTATGCTTACAAACATTATATGGAAAACCTTTATAGCAAAGATGCTGTTGTTGCACAAGAATACATAAAGAAAAGAAGATTTACAAGACGAGAACTTGAAGACTTTAAGATTGGGTATTCAAAAAATTGGACAGATATTGTTGATTATTTGAAAGGCAAAGGATTTACTGAAGACGAACTTTTGAAAGCCGGAATTGTAGGAAAGAAAAACAACAGAGTTTATGATGTCATTGCGGAGAGATTGGTGTTCCCAATTTTTAATTCGCTGAATGAGTGTATTGGTTTCAGTGCTCGTGCACTTGGAAATCCTGATTTTGCGAAATATTTAAATACAGCAGAAACTATTGTTTTTCAAAAAGGGAAAGTTGTGTTTGGTATTCACCTTTTGAAAGCACAAAAACAGCAACAACTTCTCAAAAACATAATTTTGGTTGAGGGGCAAATGGATGTTATTGCCATGCACAAGGGTGGATTTAAGTCCACAGTGGCTTGCATGGGCACCGCTCTTACAAAAGACCATGTCACAGAACTCAAACGTTACAGTGACAATATTGTGCTTTGTTTTGACGGTGATGGTGCAGGAACAAAAGCAACACTTCGTGCCATTGACATGTTTAGAAACGAAAATGTTAATTTGCGTGTTGTGGCTTTGCCAGATGGGCATGACCCAGACGAAATTTTGAATATTTATGGCAAAGAAAAACTGCAAGAGATGATTGACAATGCTATGCCTTATATGGAATATTTAATCAAATATTACCTTTCAAAATATGATTTGGACAACCCAGAAGAAAAAGGCAAATTTGTAAAAGATATTTTGGCTCAAATCAAAAAATTGGATAGTCCTACGCTTTATGAACCTTATCTTGAAAAGGTTAGAGATTTGACAAAAATTCCACTTGACATTTTAAGGCGCGACATAAACAGCAGTGGGGAGACGGCAAAACCTTTTGTTATGAAAGAACAACCTATTGTCACAACTGTTGAAAAGGGTGATGAAAAAGCAGCGAAATTTATTCTTGCATCGCTGTTACATAAGAAAGAATTTGTAGATGCAAGGATTGATTATGAAAAACTCTTGGCAGATTATCAAAAATATTTGGATATAATCAAACAAGAGATGCCACTTTCTTCAATATTTGACATTGAAGGTGCAAGTGAAGACAAATTTTTGATGGATTTGGTTAACTTCAATTTCAATGAATACACAAATGTTGCGGAGAGGATTTTTAAAGAGTGTTTGTGGAAAATCGCAGAACAAAAACTTAAGAAAAAACAAGAAGAATTAAATGACGAATATAGAAAATGCGAAGATTTAACGCGAAGAGCGGAGATTGCAAGACAACTTGGAAGAACTGCACTTCAACTTAAAAATAAAAGTTTGGAGGAATTCAATGTCAGAAGATAAAATCGACAGTGCAAAGATTAAATTGGTGTATGATAAATTGCAGGCACTTGCAATGAAAAAAGGTTCAATAAATGAAGATGATGTTTATTTTTCACTTTTGAAAGTTGGCGAAAACGCAGCAAATGTTGAAAAGTTTTTGGACCTTTTGCATAAAAGAGGGGTAAAAGTCATAAAGACAAATGATGAAGATTTGTATAAAGACAATTTTTCAGATTTGGTTATGTCTCCAACAGTTGACGACCCAGTTAAGATGTATTTGAAAGATATTGGGAAAGTTCCACTTCTTTCTGTAGACGAAGAAAGAGAACTTGCCAAGAAAGTTATGCAGGGCGACCAATATGCAAAATCAGTTTTGTGTGAAGCAAACCTTCGTTTGGTTGTTAGTGTGGCAAAAAAATATGTTGGAAAAACTTCAATGTCTTTCCTTGACCTTATTCAAGAAGGAAACATGGGTCTTTTGAGAGCTGTTGACAAGTTTGATTACACAAAAGGTTTCAAATTTTCGACTTATGCAACTTGGTGGATTAGACAAGCCATTACTCGTGCTATGGCAGACCAATCAAGAACAATTAGAATCCCTGTTCACATGGTTGAGACAATAAACAAATATGTGAAAGTTTCAAGAGTTTTAATGCAAAGACTTGGCAGAGAACCAACTATTGAAGAAATTGCCAAAGAAATGGATTTGTCTGTTGCAAAAGTTATGGAAATTCAAAGAACGGCTCAAGATCCAATCTCTTTGGAAACGCCAATGGGAGAAGAGGACGATGGAAAGATGGCGGATGTTATCGTTGATGAATCTGCAAAATCTCCAATTGAAAGTGCGTCACAGACATTGCTTAGAGAACAACTTCTGGCCGTTATTGATACTTTGACACCAAGAGAACAAGAAGTTATTAGACAGAGATATGGTCTTTTAGATGGGAGACAAAAGACATTGGAAGAAGTCGGGAGAGAATTTTCTGTTACTAGAGAGCGTATTAGACAGATTGAAGCAAAGGCTTTGAGAAAACTTAAACATCCAAACAGAAGCAAAAGACTTATAGATTATGTAGAGTAATATTGCCGTAAAAAGCGAAACAAATCAAAAATTTATGGAGTGGTAAATGAATATAGAAAACTTGTTGAAATATCAAAAACTTGATGAGGAATTGTTTAAGGTAGAACAAAAAATTTTAAACAGTCCATATAAAAAGAAAGCTAACGAACTTGCGACTATCGCAAAAAAATCTCAAGCGAAATCAGCCGAACTTGAAGCGGAAGCGGAAAAGTTGATTGCAGAGATTGCAGATTTGAAAGACAAATATAATATCAACAAATCAAAATCAGATGAAATGCTTGCAACAAAAGTTGAAGACATGAGTTTTGAAGATATTGAGAAAAACAATGCATTGAAATCAAAAATTTTGTCAAACTTAAACATTTTGGAAAAAATGCTACAAAAGAGTGCGGAAAACATCAACCACATTTTGGCAGAATTTAACAAAACCAAGAAACTTTATGATGAAGCAAGAACTCAATTTGTTGTATGCAAACAAAAGATTGATGAAGAAACAAAGGTTTATGAACCAGAAAAAGAAAAAATCAAGAAAGAATTGCTTGCTTTTGAAAAGGATGTTGAGCCAAACATGATGGCTGAATACAAAAAGAAAAGAAACGACAACATCTTCCCAGTTATTGTTCCACTTGAAGGTGGAAATTTCTGTGGCAGATGTCGTATGGAACTTCCAAAAGTTGCATTGTCAAGGCTTAAAGAAAATGGTGTGATTACTTGTGAACACTGCAAGAGATTTATATATCAAAAATAAAAGATATCATTTGATATCTTTTTTGTTTTGTTGTGGTTTTAATGTGGCGTAGAATTTGTGGCTGTGGTTGACCAAAATTGACTATTGACATGTGGATGGTTTGATGTTAAAATAGTTTCAACAAAAGGGGATAAATTATGGAAAATTTGAAATTTCATTATGACGAAGAAGACAAAAAGTTTGCCACTCTTTATGGAGAGAAAGTGGAACTTGTTAGAATAGTTGCAGACAGAGATATAAAAAATCCATTTTGCGATGTTAAGGCTGGAGATTTGGGTGGATATATTGTCCGTGGGACTCTTTGTGATGAAGGAGAATCTTGGATTGATGAAAATTCTATTGTTGGCACAAATTGTTTTGTGGGAGGAAACGGCTTTGTTTCAAATTCGATTTTGGTGCATGATGTTCGCATTGGCGGAGAAGGTGCGATAGTCGACAGCCAAATCAATCCATCAATAATGACAACTGTGCATGGATGCGGGAAAATTGTTAAGTCAAAAATCAAAGGAAATTGTTTTTTGTCAGGCGAAGCGAGAGTTGACACTTGTGATATAAAGGGTGGAGATCTTACAATGACTGACGATACAAATCTATTTTTCTGTGTTGTTAAAGCAACATCAAGCGAAGGGCTTTCAATGTTTGGGGATTTGTCATTAAGAGCAAAAACAATCACTGGTTGGGGACCAATTAATTATTCAGACAAAGTTGAGATTGAAGACAAAGCAAAAATAAAATTGTAAAATTTAACGATACAAAAAGAAAAGATGCTGTTTTGTGGCATCTTTTTTGTTTTTAATTTGTTTAATAATTGAGGTTCATATAAAGTTTGTTATTTTCGGTGCTTTAAAAATGTCTTTATTGCAAATATAAACTTCTCGACTTCCTGATAGGTGTTAAAAAATGACAATGAAACCCTTACCGCTCCTTGGTCAAGGGTGCCCAGAGCTTGGTGTTTTAGCGGGGCACAGTGATAACCACTTCTTACACAGATATTCCATTTTTCATCCAAATATGTCGCCACTTCGGTGGAGTCAACATTTGGAATGTTGAAAGCCAACACACCGCTTGTGTTCTCGGTATTTGTGTAAATATCTATTGGCAATTTTGAAAGTTCGTAGTGTAAATAAGTTGTTAAATCTTCCAATTTTTCTTGGATGTATTTAAAATTATCTTCAACAAATTTTATGCCTTCGCCAAATCCCAAAATCGCAGGAGTGTTTATTGTCCCACTTTCGTAGCGTTCTGGACTGATTTCTGGTTGAATAAATTCAAGGGAATTTGTGCCAGTTCCACCAAAACGAATTGGTTGAAGTTTTGTGTTTTCGTTCAAACAAAGACAACCAACACCTTGTGGAGAGTAAAAGCCTTTGTGAGGAGCAAGTGCAAGCATTGAAATCCCCATTTCTTGCATATCATATCGAAAGTGCCCACCACTTTGCGCACCGTCAACCAAAAATGTTATATTCAATTCTTTAAGGTGCTTGCCGATGTCAACAATATCTGCAACATCGCCATTCACATTCGAGATGTGGTTACAAATTACCATATAGGTTTTGTCAGTCAAATGCTTTTCAATATCTTGCCATGTTATGCCATTTTTTTGCGTTTGTGTCGTCACAGAATAAGAAAATGACGAATCACATTGCTTTAAATGCTCTAGTGGACGGACGACCGAATTATGCTCGTTTTCTGTGCAAACTATGTGCCCACCAGGTAAGAAACTACCCAAAATTGCAAGGTTTAGGGCATCAGTGCAGTTTAGTGTAAAAACAATATTGTCGGCAGTTGTCCCAACATGTTGTGCCACTATATTTCTTACATTTTCAACTTCCATGGCGGTCTTTAAGGCCTGTTTATGCCCGCTTCTTCCTGGGTTTGCGGTATAAAGATTGAGTGCGTTCAAAACCGCTTTTTGAACGCTTTTTGGTTTTACAAAACTCGATGCAGAATTGTCAAAATAAATCATTTTCACCTTCTTTAAATCAAATTGAATACATTAACAATATAATAAAATAGGGGGAAATTTGTGCATACTAAGGAGGCGTCTGTATGAATTATATCTTGGCGATTTTTAAATCAAGGTCTTCCACTTTAAATTTTGCACAACTCTTAAAGTCATACAATATTCCAGTTGCGATAATAAACACTCCACAAAGTTTGGGACGAGGAACTTGTGGTATATCTGTCAAATTTTTAAGTGAATATTTTTCACAGGTACAAACTTTGATTTCAAGAATTTCTCTCAACAATTTCGAAGGTTTTTATTCTTATGTTGCTAGAGGTGGAAAGTATAGCCTTTTTAAATTGTAAAGAGGGGCGCGCAGAAAAAAAAAAGAGCATATTATTGCTCTTTTTTCATAAAATATCGTTATGAAATGGTTCTTCTCTATTTTCTTTTCACTGTCGTTTGTTTTCCTTGCCATATTTGGAACGCAATGTGTTTATGGCTATCTTTTTCCAATAAAGTTTCAAGAAGAAGTTGAGAATGCTTGTGAAATATATGATGTGGAAAAGGCAGTAATTTTTTCAATGATAAATATAGAAAGCCATTTTGATTCAAAAGCCTTGTCAAGCAAGGGGGCTGTCGGACTGATGCAAATTATGCCTGCGACAGCAAAAAGTGTCGCGGACAAAAATGATATTGCAATTTTTGATTTGACTGTGCCACAAGATAATGTTTTGATTGGAACTTGTTATATAAGTGAACTTTTGGATAGATTCGAAGATTTAGAAACAGCACTTGTGGCATACAATGCCGGGCCAACAAATGTTTCAAACTGGTTAAAGAATGAAAAATACAGCAAAGACAGAAAAATTTTGACAGAGATACCATTTAAGGAAAGCAAGAAATATCTTGAAAAATTTAGGAAGAATTTTGCTTATTACAAGGAAAAAATAAAAGAGTAAAACGGACTACTCTTTATTTTTTGCATATTCGGCAATCAGGGTCCTCACTTTCTCAACTTTTGAAGAATCATAGACATATTCTTGTCTAGGCTTTACAAAGTTTTTTGAACCACGTTCTTCATTTGAATATCTAGGTATTAGTTGAATGTGATAATGGTTGTTTGGCCCATCACACATTGTGCAAAGGTAAACTCGTTCACAACCATAAACTTCTTTTATTATTATCATAAATTGTTTTGCAAATCGAACAATTTTTTCATTAATGCAGTCTGGAGCTTCGCTCAAATCATGATAGTGTTTCATTGTTGCTATCATCATGTGTCCAACAGCTCTTGGGTTTGGGACAAACATGCAATCTATATCTTGGTCTTCATAAATTTTTAAATTTGATTCATCTCCATAAAGTGCCCCGTTTGTTTCTCGATTGAAACATGTAGGACAAATTCCCATATCAACTAGTTGTCCGGGCGTAAATTTTACCAAATCTTCTTTTTCCATATAAACTCCTTTATTTAAAAATTTGCATCTAAAATGTTGGCGGGCCAAGGGAATGTGTATTCGAACCTTGCGGGGAGAAAGGAAAGTCATATGGTAAAAACGATAGAAAAGGGCAAGGCAGTGAAAAAGTAGGTAAGAGTAAGGGCAAGGCAAAGAGAGTTGGTCAAGTCGACCCAACCCAGAAGTTTAGCACCCACATTGAGTTTATGGACTATATTCCAACGCATGAGGTGGTTACTTATAGACACCTGTTTGCATATGGGTTTTATATAGTGTAAAAATGATTTTTTGTAAAAGTATACACTTTTTAATCAATGTGTGCTATACTGAAATAGTAAATAGGTTGGCTATGAAACTTGTTTACTCCCTGATTGAAATAGTATAAATTTCAATCCCCCTCCAATTCAAACAGTAAGGAGGTAAAATATGTCGTTTGAATATGTACCGAAGGGCGAGTATCAACCTTTTAAGTTGGAGGTTGATGGAATATTAAGAGAAGTTCAAAAATATTTGCGAAAAAACAAAATTTTAACTTTTCAATTCAACTTAATTGGAAGTGCCGGAAGAAAATTAATAACCAGAGTTAAAAATGGTAATAAAGGATTTGATTTGGACTACAATATTGTAATTCAAAAAATATTGAATGAAAAATATGAAGATCCTAAACTATTGAAAGAAATATTTGTTAAATTATTTAATAGATATTTTGATGATAGTTATGACTATTCTGAAGATTCAACTTCTGTAATTACAATTAAAAAATTAAATGCTAATAGAAATAAAATAATATGCAGTGTTGATTTTGCAATTGTTAGTTATTATGAAGATGATGATGGTAAAGAGAGGCAAGAGTATGTTAGGTTTGATAAAAACACAAACACATATTCTTGGGCTTTAAGAAAAGTTGCAACCGATCATAGATATGTTGAAAACTTAATTAAAGATAATGGATTGTGGCAGAATGTAAAGAAATTATATCTTGAAAACAAAAATAAAGAACCTGACAAGAAATCCAGAATAGTTTATTATCAAACTTTAGACACAATTTTTAAAAGGAACTTCCAACAAAAGGAGAGGTAAATACCTCTCTTTTTATATAATTTAAGATAATTTAGCAAGATAAGAATTTGCCGGTAACGGCAATTTTTATTTTGTGTATTAGTTAACTTAATTGCCGACATGTCAAAATGGCGTAATAATTTTAAAACAAATATGCCAAAATGGCATATTTTTATTGCATTATAGATAAATTATGATAATAAAATCAGCTAATCTACATATAAATAAGTAATGTAAATTAAACTTACACTAAGGTATCATTATTTAGTTTTTGTTTTTCTGTAACATATTTGTATTGCTTAATAAAAATTTCCCTATAATTAATATTATCAAAAGTGAAGTCAAAACCATTAAGGTTATGAAAAAGACAAACTAAATGGTCAAATAATAATGCTGAAATATAAATAAAGTTTTTAACATAATAATTGATGCCATCATTATTTAATTGCAAGAATGATAAAGAGTTGTGTACGAAATTATTGCAATATGTTCTCCAAATGGGCAAAGAGCCCATATTTGCTTTTTTTATTATTGTATCTATTGAAAGATTAGTTTCGCCTAATTTTTCTAACCATCCAAAATCGCAAAAATTTATAAAGCTAGATTTAGTTTTGCTATCTTTTTTTAATTTAAGAACTTCCTGTGTTGTAGTTTCCTTATCTATTATTAAATGTAGTTTTAATTTTGCAAATTTAATATATTCATCTAGGATAGAGGGATTTTCTAATAACACTTGTAAAGTGGAAACTTGTTCTATTAAAGATCTTAATAAAGTTCCTGCTTGTGTGTATGCCTTAATATCTATTGCATTACAAATCAATTCAATGGTTTTAAAATTATCAAAAAACAGTCGATAATAAGTGTTGTTAGATTTATCTTCATCATTGTCTATGTGATAAAAAATCACATAAGGCATCTTTTTGCAAATTTCATTTAATATATTTTTTAATTTTAAATACATATTCAACCTCAAAAATATTATAGCACAATATACATGAATTTCTATCACAAATAAATAAAAAATTTTTTATGCGATTTTTGTCGAAACCATAGTAAGAAAAATAAATATTTGTTATAATGATTACGAGGTACATACATATGAGAAATTTAAGTGATGTTCTAAATAAGATGAATAAGGAAATAAATGATGAACTTGACATGTTTACAAGAGAAAACAGAGCTGAAGTATCTAAAAATATTTTGGAGCCGTTAAGACATTTTGTAGAAGCTTTATCATTATATCTTCTTATGAAAGACAGAGGAGAGCCTCTTAATTATAATTATGACAGAATTCAAGAGTCATTACGATTTATAAAAAGTAAACCAGAAACTTATTTTATTCATAAATTTCATTATATGTTGCAAGGTTCCATTTCTCATTATTATGAAGATGAAGATATCTCTGAACGTCTTATGTTAAAGTATTATGAGTATCTTATAGAATTAAAAAAATATTTTAAAAATTATCACAACATAAATATATTAAGAAGCATATACAAATTTCAAGTATATCAAGACCCTAAATTTTTAGACTATTATGAAACTATTACAAGTGTTATTGACAATACGCCACTAGAAAAGGGTTCTTTATTTTATGGTAATAGATATTATGTGCAAAAAGTTAATCAGATTTTAATTAAAAATGACATATATTATGAAATTACTTTATCCGCAGCAAATGATTATGCTACTAAGTATGATAGAATGATAGTTTATTCAAGGATAAAGGTTTTTGAGAATTATGCTGTAAATATTAAATATGTAAGAAGAACGGTTTATATTTTTGGAAAGACTATGCCTATTAATGTTTTAACTAGTTGGATGGTTTCTGTAAGACCGTGTGAATTTCAAAATTTTATGAAACTTTTTGGAATTCATGAAGAAATAAGGACAGATGGAAAAGAATATTCAAATTTAATGGAATTTATGACGGAAAACAAAATCAGTTTGGTTGAATTAATAAAACTTGAAAAAGATATTTATGACATAAATAAGAGAGATATTTTGGCAGATGTTAAAAAAATAAAAATTTTTGAGTGCTTGGATAAATGCAGAGAACTATTTTTTAATAAATTGCCAGGATCAAATATTATATGCTGTTTGTTACTAAGATTAAACAATAATGTAATAAAGGATCAATATGATACTAGGCCAAATAGGAAGTTGTCAAACTTGTACATACAGTATGGATCGATATCTTTTGACGAAATGCCTTATAATACATCTTTATTAGGACATAGAATGAGGATTGTTGACTTATTGCAATGCATAGATATTGATGGCCATGAGCATGAATTGCTTGCAAGGAGACTGGTCAACAATGTTGAAAGAGAATCGACTTTATATACTCCTATTGATAGTTTAGAAAATTTTGAAGAAATAGATAGTTTAATCGAGAAATATAATAACACTGTTTACAATGGCCATCCAGGAAGAAAAATATATAAACTACATAATAATTTGTTTATACAGAAATATGAAGATGACATAATAACAATTATTAATAAGTTTAAGGAATTGTCTTCTGGTGGAGTAAATAATTATTGTAAAGATTTTAATCAATGGTATAATGAAATTGGAAAAACAAAAATAGATAGTGAAGAAAAGTTGATTAAATTAAAGACACTATTTGAAAGAACAAAAATTGCATTAATTTACGGCCCTGCGGGTACAGGAAAAACTTATCTTGTTAATCATATTGCAGACTTCTATAGTAATAAATCAATGTTGTTTCTATCCCAAACAAATACTGCTGTAAATAATTTAAGTGGTAGAATTGATAAAAACGAAAATTTTAAATTTGAAACTATTTATCAGTTTATAAATAATGACCTTTCGGTTAATTATGATATATTGGTTATAGACGAATGTAGCATTGTAAGTAATGAAGACATGAGAAAGATTTTAGAAAAAATACAATGTGAACAAATAATTGTTGTTGGTGATGTTTATCAAATTGAAGCAATTTCATTTGGTAATTGGTTTAACTTAGCTAGATATTTTGTCCCTAATTATTGTATTACAGATTTATCCGATATACATAGAACTAATGATGAAGAATTATTAAGATTATGGTCAAATGTTAGGACTCTGCAGTGTGATATTCAAGAGGCAATAGATAGAAACGGATTCTCAAGTGATTTGAATGACTCGATTTTTACTCCATATTCGACTGATGAAATAATTTTGTGTTTGAATTATGATGGATTATATGGAATAAATAATATTAATAGATTTTTACAAGCAAACAACGTAAATAAACCAATTTATTGGGATGTTTGGACTTTTAAGGTTGATGATCCCGTGTTATTTAATAAAACTGAACGGTTTGATGGATTGGTTTATAACAATATGAAGGGAAAAATTGTAAAGATAGAAAAAGATGATCTTTGGATAGATTTTCAAATTGAAATAAATGTGGACTTAACTGAAAAAATGGAATATCGTCATGCAAATTTTGAAATTGTAAGTGTAATAGATGGGAAATCTATTATCAAGTTTAGAATAACAAAAGTAAAAACTACAGATTATGATGATGAAGATGCTGATAATATTATACCTTTCCAAGTGGCCTATGCTACATCAATTCACAAATCTCAAGGTTTAGAATATGATTCTGTTAAAATTGTAATTACACACGATGTTGAAGAGAAAATATCACATAGTGTATTCTATACTGCAATAACAAGAACAAAAAGACTGTTGAAAATATATTGGACTCCGGAAACTGAAAAAACAACAATCTCAAGGTTTAAGTCGAATTTTAATATTAGAGATGCACAATTGTTGGCCAACAAATTTGGATTAAAATTTTATACGAGTAATATTATTCATTAATCGCTAAAGTATTTAAATAATATTTAAATTTATTTGATACAGATAAGTTAAAATTATGTTATAATGGATTTAGAGGTGAAAAATGCCAGGAGCAGGAGTTACGAGTTATAGAGGTTTTCTATATCAACAAGAGTTTTTTTATAAATTCTTACTAAAAAATATAAATAACGGCGATTTTAATATAGGATTTGAAGTATCTGATGATGTAAATATTGAATATAAATTAGCGTCTATCTCATACAAAAAGATACTTATTCAAGTTAAAACTGGGGATTTGGATGATGATGATTTTTATAAAATCTTTGACAATTGGTTAATAGAAACTGCATTTGATTCTTACAAAGAATATAGATATCAATTAATTTCGGAGAAAGAAGTTTCTTTTGATGTTGATTCCAACTTTTTTACTGCACTCAAAAAACATATCGGAGAGGCTAAAGATGCGGATATAAGGACAATTAAGCGTAAGGCATATAATAAAATAAAAGATTTAGATTCATCTTTCGTAGATAACATTCTTAATCATATAATAGATAATTATGATGTAATTGATAATTATTCAATCGAAACTATTAAAAGAGAACAATATGAGATTTTTGATAGTAGATTTTGCGTAGATATTAATAAAGATTTAATTGTTCCAAGGAAAGAAAGGTTTGATTTTGTCAAACAAAAAATAACGAATGAAATGGTTGCAAGCATAGAATCTAGATGGGGATACAGTATTTCAAACGTTGATTTTACAAAATATTTGATCTTAGCATGTCAGAAATATGGTAATGAAATCTTTGACCCTGATTTTATTGAGTTTAGAAATAAAAATAAGGTAGAAAGACAAATAGAATCAATTTTAAGTGAAGATAAATTAGAAGTCAAGCAATTAAGATTGGCGGAGAGATCAGATGAACAAATATATGAAGATGTGTTGAGAGAGTTGTTTTATAGAAGATTAATAGATTTTTATAAAGAAAAAGATATAAATAAAGTGTTGTCTACTCATGAGGAAGCTAAAAATAATTATCGAGATGCTTTAGACAAATTGGATTTTTACGGTAAAGAAAAAAGCCCAAAGAATATTTATTTCACAACCACGCAAACACCCATTAAGAGCAAAATAATTTCACAGGCGGGAGAAAGTGTTTTTTTACAAAAAGGTTGTTATATTTATATGACGAGCCAGGAGGTTGATGATAATACAAGAATTAAGTGGGGTGATATAGATGATAAAAATTAGCAAGTCGTTAACTTACGCAAATTATATAAACATTTATTTATATTTATTAAAGAATTTTGAATTGAAATCGTTGAGTAAAATAATTTACAGTACAATATGTTTAATTTATTGTAGAGATATTGATTGCTCTACTACTAAGAGAAATGATGTAATAAGTTTCTATTTTAGTGAACTAAATAAGGGGAATGCATTTTCTTATGAAAAATTACTAGAAGCCATAGAGAGTATGAATATTTTGTTGGAGAATAATATCGTAAAAATTAAAGGCCAGGATATTGAATTAATAGATAAAAGTGTAATATTTGTAAAAGATCAGCGACTAGAGAAAAATTCAATAAAAATTTTTATTGATGAAATTAAGAGTTTGGGACTTAAATCATTTTTATCGGAGGTGACTAATTGTGTTTAAACTTTCTAAGTTGATTTTGAAAACGAATAAAGGTGACAGGGAAATCTTATTGAATAATTTTTCCTATATTTATGGCCGCCACGATAGGGGTAAAACTGTTTTCTTGGATGTAATTGACTTTATGATGGGTGACTCTGAATATAATTATGCAAACAAACAAGCAATGAGGGGTGTAAACTCAATCGAACTAAGGATGGAAATAGATAAAAGATGTCTGTGGCTATGTAGAGATGAAAAAAACTTTTTTTATAAATTAAGTGATGAAGATCAGAGATACATTAGAGTTATTAATATAGAGGAATATAAAGAGAAGATTTTAAGTTTCATTATAGCAGATAATTACGATGTTCTTGATGATTATAAGGCATTAACAGGGAAAAATATAAGCTATAGATCATTGAGTTTGTTCAATTATTTACCTGAAAGCGGTATTGCAGATATAACCAATGTTTTTCCAAAATCAAAGGAAATTGGAGAATTATTGAATATAAAATCAATAATGTTATATATTTTTAACAAAGAAAATGTATTACGAATAACAAAACTGAAAACAGAGAATGCAAGACTTGAAAAAGAGATTAAAGAGTTAAGACAATCTAATGATGGTTCTATATATTGTGAAAAAATTATTCGCGAAAATATGTCGAAATTATCATTAAATAACACTGATAGTATTTTGAAGTTAAAAGAACGGTTTAAAGAATATCAAAAGACCTTGTCACTTAAAAAGGAAGAAGTCAAAAATAAAGATTTACTTTATTTAATTAAAGCTTCCCAACTTTTGGCTGAAGAAATTAAGTACCAAATGTTTTTGGAAGAACAGTCCAAATATGAGACGAAGGATCTTGATAATTCAAACAAACTTTTAGAAATGCTTTCCGGCATTTTAATTAAAAATGATGACAACAAAGAAGTTGTAAATATTTTGAAGCAAGATATTTTAAGAAACAAACAGGACATTTTATTTTTGAACGGTAAAGATTATAAAAAAAGTTTGGAGAATTTGAAATTGAGGAAAGCAGGTATCGATAAGCAAATCGGCCAAATAAATAGAGGATTGGATAAATATTCTTACGATGATAAAATGAAAATTGTAAATATTTTAGATAATGCATTCCAAAATTATAGGGCAGATAATTTAGAAGAGAAAATAAAAGAAAAAGAGAAAACAATTCAAGAAAACAATAAGACCATTAACACGTTAAGTAATGGCTTTAATCAAAAAACGCTAAATAGTTTCAATGTTTTGCTTACTAATATATACAAAAAGTTTGATAAATTGGAATTTGTAAAAAAAGATTTGCAAAAAGAAAGTTTTCAACTAAGATTTAATCCTGCAAAAGTATCTGTATCAGCTATAGAAGTTAAACGCGATGATGATGGAAATAGTGTGGAAGTTGCGTATGTACCTGGTAGTAAAGCGAGGATGACTTTGTGGCAACTGGCAACTTATATGGCAATGTGTGTGTTTATCAAAAATAATTTCAATGGCATGCCATTTGCACAATATATTTGTGTTGATGCTGTAGTTCAAGAATTTGTAGACGAAAAAGAACCGACAAACGAAATTATTGATTGTATGAAAGATTTTGTTGAAAAAAATGAAATGCAAATGATAATAGTAGGGGCGCTAGATCCCATTAAATTAAATTTAAGTTCAGATCAGTATGTAAATATAGATAATGGTTTAAATCCGGCATTTTCCTATTAACTAAATTTATAAATCGAATAATTAATTATACACCTATGAATAAATAAAATAACAAAACAAATCATTAAAAGAAGTACAATCAACAATCTTTGATTAAAGTAAATTATTTATAAAAATTGCCGTTATCGGCAATTTTTGTTTTGCAAATTTATTTAATCAATCACCGATATGTTAAAATGGCGTAATGGCTTCTAAATAAAATTTTGAAATAGCATATTTATATTACATTATAGATATAACAAATAAATTATTATTGCCCAGGAGTGATTTTTTGTAAAATCGTTTTGAATTTAAAATTTAATTTGTAATAATGAAAATATGTTAACTAACATATTTACGGAGAAAATAGTGAAAAATAACGACATTATAATAATTTTTCATGTTTGTTCCTTTTCATATTCTTATTTTACATAAATAAATTCAAAAAATCAAGAAAGTGCATGGCAGTTTTAATAATTAAAAAATGATAAAAAGAGGAAAATTATTTTTATAGAAACTCAAACCAAATAAGACTGCCACATTAAAAATAAGCAATAAAAAAGAGCAATCTAAACTAAAAAGTTCGGATTACTCCCTAATGGCGGGACTAACGCCAACACTTGCGTCATAAGTAGTTATAATCAGAATATTCTATTAAGTTTGGTTTTATAATTTTTTAAAATTTATTTACAATGAAATTTATGTGTATAAATCCTTATAAGTATTTATAAAAACTACTTCTATTCATTTTAAGAGATAACAGGGCTTCGGTTAATGTTATCTCTTTTTTCTTGTACTGATTTGCCACTTGTGAAAAGTTTGGTGGTATTTCTATTTTTGGGCGACCTAGGTGTTTGCCTTTTTCTTTTGCAATTCTTATGCCTTCAGCCTGACGCTTTTTTATGTTTTCTCTTTCGTTTTCAGCGACAAATGATAGAATTTGTAAAACTATATCACTTATAAATTTTCCAACTAAGTTTTTACCTTCAGTTCGAGTGTCCAAAAGTGGCATATCTAGTACTTGAATATCAACATTCATATCGTTTACAAGCGTTCTCCATTCCTCAATAATCATATCATAGTTTCGCCCTAGTCTATCGATGCTTTTGATTATCAGTAAATCACCAGATTTAAGTTTTTTCTTTAATTTTTGATACTCATCCCTTTCAAAATCCTTGCCACTTTGTTTGTCTATAAAAATTGTTTTATCATTTAATCCTTGTGCATACATCTCCACAAGTTGTCTATCTATATTCTGTTCTTTTGTGCTAACACGCACATAACCATATTTCATACAATCACCTCTAAAAAATTATATCATCGGAAGTTTTGTCTGAATGCACCGAAGATCTATTCAAGCAAAACTGATGTTCATTCAATCTGTGATGTCGCAATTTATTGTGGAATTGCATTTAGCAATTTAAAATTTGACTTGTTTAAATTTTAACATCACATAGATTATACCAAACAAAAAAGACTCCCACTCAAAAAGCGGGAGCCTTTTTCTGTCCAAAAAGGTGTACCTTTATACACTCCAACTTTTTATGAAGTCGTTGTGTATTTAACTCTTATTTCATTCTTTGTAAAGTCATTATATCATATTTTTTCATAAATTCCATACGAAAAACAAAATTTTTTCTTAATAAATGAACTAACAATAGATTTCTCTATATTTTTCCAAAAATCCACAAAGGTACACCTTTTTAGACAAAAATCTTTTCTTGGGGTTGTGCCTAAGAGGAGATTTATGTCAGAACAACCAGATATTGATATACGAGAAAATTATATTAAGTGCTTGGATACTGAACTTTTAAGTATTTTGCTTAAAGATAGAAGTTCTGGCAAAAACATAATTTGGGCGACTGACATTTATGCAAGTAAAGGTGCGTCTTATGACTCCCCAGAGCCAATAACAGTAAAACTAATTACTGGCAGGTTCGGGAAAATAATAAGACCGCGAATAGATAAATCTCAAAAAGAACAGAAGATAAGAATCAAAGACAAAGCTGAAGTCTTTACACCCTCGTGGATATGCAATGAAATGAACAATTATCTTTGTGATGAGTGGTTTGAGAAAAAAGACGTGTTTAACACTGCAAAAGATAAAACATGGATAGTGAACAATAACAAAATATTTTTTACAAATGAAAAAGATAAAACTTGGCAAGATTTTGTAAAACTAAAAGTGCTGGAAATTTCATGTGGGGAGGCTCCCTTTCTCGCCAGCCGTTATGATACAAGCACTGGCCAATGGATAGATGTAAACAGCAGAATCGGTGCTTTAGATAGAAAGTTAAGAGTAATAAATGAAAATTGCAATTCTGAGCAAGATTGGTATCTCTGGACACTTGTTGCATTCAAATCAACTTTCGGTTATGAGTGGCAAGGTGATAGTTTGCTTATTGCAAGAGAAAATTTGCTATTCACATTTATAGATTATTATGTTGCAAAATTTAAACTGTTCCCTATTAAAGAGTATTTGATAGAAGTTGCAAAAATACTTTCTTGGAATATATGGCAAATGGACGGACTAAAAGATGTTATTCCAAACAGTTGCAAACCAATACAAAAAAGACAAATGTCATTATTTGAAGATGAAGAGACAGCCCTTTGTTTAGGTTGTTCAAAAAATGATAACAGCAAGCATACTGGAATCTACTCGCGAATAATGAACTGGAAGACCAAAAGATCAATTAAATTTTTCAAAGGAGAAAAGCATATGAACTTTGATTTTGTTATAGGAAATCCACCTTATCAAGAAAGTGATGGTGGTGGTACTGGGGACAGCGCTAAACCTATTTATCAATTTTTTATAAATGAAGCAAAAAAAATAACTAATAATAGTTTTTCCTTAATTGTTCCTAGCAGATGGATGAAAGGTGGAAAAGGTTTAGAAAGTTTTCGTCAAGAAATGATGATTGATACACATATAAAAAGTATTGCTGATTATGAAGATGCTTCAGAATGTTTTCCAGGAGTTCATATTGATGGTGGCGTATGTTATTTAGTATGGAAAAAAGATTATAATGGCTTGGTTACTTTTAGATACAAACCAAAAGACGAAGAAGCGATATATTCAAAAAGATATCTTAAAACAGAATATTCAAATACTATTATAAGGGATTATCGACAATCATCAATTATAAAAAAATCTTCGGGCAAAAAGCAATTTAGTGAAATAGTTTCATATAGAAATCCTTATGGACTCTCTGCTGATTTGTTTAACGATCATGAAAAATATAAAGATTTGGACATTAGTTTTAGTGAAAAAGCAAATTGCGTAAAAATCTATGGCGTAGCTGGTAAAAAAGGTGGTGCCAAAAGAGTTGTTGGGTTTATAGATAAAGACAAAATTACTAAGAATAGTGGCAATATCAACAAATATAAATTATATTTCTCAAAAGCATATATGACAACTTCAACAGTCCCTCCAGAAATTATTGTTGGAATACCGGATAGTTTATGTACAGAGACATTTTTGGAAATAGGACCATTTGATATGCTTATGGATGCACAGAATTGTTTAAAGTATATTAAATCAAAATATTTTAGAGCATTGTTATTTTATAATAGACATTCATTAAATATATCTAAAGAGTCCTTTATTCTTATCCCCCTTCAAGATTTTACAGATAAATCTGATATAGATTGGTCAAAATCCATACACGAAATTGATTTACAGTTATATAAAAAGTATGGACTAGACCAAAACGAAATTAACTTTATTGAATCTCATGTAAAGGAGATGAAATAATATGGCAAAAATTAAAATTCAAACCTCTGCAAAAGTTGCTCCTATGATTTATGCATACACCACTCCAGGGGTTGTATATCACGATGGTTGGACAAAGATAGGATACACAGAAAGAGATGTTGATGCAAGAATAAAAGAGCAAACACAAACAGTAGATGTTGTGGCAAAAAAAGAATGGCAAGATCTCGCAATTTTTTCTGATGGAAAGACAAGATTTACAGACAAAGAGTTCCATTCATATTTGGCAAAAAACGATATTAAAAGAAAAGACCCCAAACCAGATAACGAAGGTTGCCCAGAATGGTTTTATATTTCTGGTGATGAATCATATGTTTTGTTTGGCAAGTTTAAAAGAGATAAGGGTGTTTTGCAAACTTTAGGTGTTATCCCCTATGTACTTAGAAAAGAACAAAAAGATGCAGTTAAACAAACAAGAGATTACTTTTTGGATAATTCTCACAAAGCGGAATGTTTGTGGAATGCAAAGCCAAGGTTTGGCAAAACATTATCAACTTATGATTTATGTAAGGCACTCCCTAACATTAACAAAATACTTATTGTAACCAACCGACCTGCTATTGCAAACTCATGGTATGATGATTATGTTAAGTTTATGGGAACAGAATCGGGATATTATTTTGTAAGTAATGTTGATGGACTTAAAGACAAAAAGTATGTTTTATCAAGAGAAAAATATCTTGATTTAATATCTGAACCAAATCACAAAGGTTGCATAGAATTTGTATCCCTTCAAGACCTTAAAGGATCAATATACTTTGGTGGTATGTTTGATAAACTTAGAGAAGTTGCTGACCTTGAATGGGATGTTTTGGTTATTGATGAAGTACATGAAGGAGTTGATACTTACAAAACTGATGTGGTATTTGACCAAATAAAAAGAAGATGCACATTGCATTTGTCTGGAACACCTTTCAAAGCACTTGCAAATGATAAATTTCCACCAAAAGCAATTTATAACTGGACTTATGCTGATGAGCAAAAAGCAAAGCATGAATGGAATGAATCAAGCGAAGAAGAAAATCCTTATGCTAACTTGCCACAACTTAATTTGTTTACTTATAAAATGTCTGACATTGTTCATGATAAAGTGGAACAAGGAGCCGACTTTGACAATGATGGACAAAATGAAGCATTTTGCTGGGACTTAAACGACTTTTTTGATACAAATGCAAGTGGTGAATTTATACATAATGATGCAGTTGATAAGTTTCTTGATGCTTTAACAAAACAAGAAAAATTCCCATTTTCAACAGAAGAATTACGAAAAGAATTAAAGCACACATTGTGGCTACTTAAATATGTTAGCAGTGCAAAGGCTCTCGCTAAAAAATTGCAAAATCATGAAGTCTTCAAAGATTACAAAATTGTTCTTGCGGCTGGCGATGGTAAAATAGACAATGAAGGAAATTATTGTGATGAAATAAGTTTTGATAAGAATATCAAAAACTCTTATGATAAAGTTGTTGATGCAATAAAAAACAACGATAAAACAATTACTATTTCCGTAGGACAACTTACAACTGGCATTACTATTCCAGAGTGGACTGCCGTTATGATGCTTTCAAATGTAAAGAGTCCGGCATTGTATATGCAATCGGCTTTTAGAGCACAAAACCCATGTTTATTCAAAAATGGTAGCGAAAGTTACAGAAAACAAAATTCTTATGTATTTGACTTTGACCCTGCAAGAACGCTTACTATTGTTGAAGAATTTGCAAATGACCTTATGGCTGACACAGCAAACGGTCGTGGCGACTCTGATACTAGAAAACAACATGTAAGAGAACTTCTTAACTTCTTCCCTGTATATGGCGAAGATCCAAATGGCGAAATGATTGAACTTGATGCTGAAAAAGTCTTATCAATACCAAGATCAATTCATGCAAAAGAAGTTGTTCGTCGCGGATTTATGAGTAATTTCTTATTCCAAAATGTGGGCAATATATTTAATGCTCCAAAGGAAGTTTTGGATATTCTTCAAAAATTTGAACCAATTAAAGAGCCTGTTGGAATAAAAGAAGATACAAAAGAAAAACTTAATTTAGATGATGAAGGAAATGTTGTAATTCCAGAAGAACAAGTTATTGGAACTGCAAATGATGTTTTTGGAGAAAAGATTTATGGAGATATTGAACAAAGTTTAATCGACACTGTTACAACAATTCAAAAAGAAAATGAAATCGCACATAAAAAAGATGAAAAACTTAATGCACTTTTAGATGCATTTCACACAAATATTACAGATACACTAGTTAAAACTGCGAAAGAAAATTATGGCAGTGATTTATCTAAATCTACTCAACAAGCACTTGTTAGAAAGATAAACACAACGGCAGATACTTTTGTTAAAAAACAATACGGCAATTATCAAATAAGTAAAAACAAACTTGAAAATGAGCGATCAAAAGAACTTGAAAATGCAAAACAAACTGGAAATGTTCATAAGATTGCAGAAATTAACACAAAATTTGATGAAAAGAAAAAAGAAATTGAGCATAACTTTATGAGTTCTATTCAATCCGAAGTTAAAAATGTTATTGATAATGCAGGAAGAACTATTGTTGATGTCGTTGAAACGGATAAAAAAGAAAAACAAAAAGATTCTTTAATGGATAATGTTCGTGACCATTTAAGAGGTTTTTCGAGGACTATCCCATCATTCTTGATGGCATATGGAGATGAAAATACTACCTTGGAAAATTTTGACCAAATAATTCCTAACAAAGTGTTTAAAGAAGTTACAAGTATTTCACTAGATGATTTTAGAAAGTTAAGAGATGGATTTGATTATGTTGATGAAAATGGCGAAAGCAAACATTATAATGGATTTTTTGATTCAGTGGTTTTCAATGATTCAATAAAAGAATTTTTGAAGAAAAAACAAGATTTAGCAAATTACTTTGACGACAACTCAAAGGAAGATATTTTTGACTATATTCCACCTCAAAAGACCAATCAAATATTTACACCAAAGAAAGTAGTAAAAGAAATGGTAGATAATCTTGAAAAAGAAAATCCAGGTTGCTATGATGACCCAAATCATACTTTTATAGATCTATATATGAAATCAGGACTTTATATTGCAGAAATTGTTAAAAAGCTTTATAGAAGTTCAAATATGAAAAAACTTTATCCAAATGATGCCGACAGATTAAGTCATATTTTTGCAAAACAAGTGTACGGCTTAGCACCAACAGAAATTATTTATAGAATCGCAAAATCATTCATATTAGGTTTTAGCAAAGATATAAAAATAGATAAACACAATCTAAAACAATTTGATTCTTTACCATTCGCCCAAGACGGAACACTAGAGCAAAAGCTTGATGAAGTGTTTGAATAAGTAACAATAAGGTCAACTTCAAAATGAAGTTGATCTTTTTATTTTCAAAACTACTCATTGCCTCTCTTTTTGGGATAAAAGAAAAAAGTGACTGAAAAATATGACAATAAAATTGAATTTTTAAAAATAATTTATATGGCGAAATCTCTGATAAAATCAGAGGTTTTCTTTTTTATGTAAAGAAATTCAATGCAAAAAGTGACTTATAAAACCCCTTATATAGAGGAGGTGTTTATGGGTAAGAAGAATGAAATCAGAAAAAAATAATGCTTAATTTTTCTTAAGCAGGAAAAGGAGTGACGCAAATTGTTTTTTATGTGGCTAAAACCCGCTAGATATGGACACTTTTAGTGCCGTCACACATTTTGTGCGTGCCAGCACATTGACTCAATTTGCATCTCTCCGCTTTTCGCAACAACTGGGAAACCCAGTTTAGTTTAAATCGTTTTTTGAAAGCGAAAATTTAAATTTTTGAAAGAGATAATATTTAACTCATTGCCCCTCTAAATGCAGTGAGGAGAATAATTATGAATATTGAAAATTTAAAGAATGTTTTGATAATAGATAGAGTTACAAAAGAGATTGTAAACCAGCCTGAAATTGAGATAAACGAAAAGACTTATGAAGAAGCAGTAAGCAAGTTGGTGGCAGAATTATTGTTAAGCATAAAGCGAGGCGTTGATTTCAAAAATGCAACCCCAAGGAGCGTGTTTTCATGGCGAGAAACTGGACAACAAAAAGTTTGAAAAACTTTCTAGTTTGTGCTGGACTTGTGAAAATTTTTGTGGTATGTGTTTGTGTTGAAAAAAACTTGAAAGAGCGAAAAATTAACCTAAGGAGTAATTATGAAAAAAATTGTAATCTATGCTAGATATTCAAGCGACAGGCAAACAGAGCAATCAATTGAAGGGCAACTTAGAGTTTGCCACGAGTATGCCGAACGAAACGATTATGTGGTTGTACACGAATATATTGACCGTGCACTTTCGGGAACAACAGACAGGCGACCGGCGTTCCTAAAAATGATTGAGGACAGCAAGAAAAAAGAGTTTGAGTTTGTGCTAGTTTATCAATTGGACAGGTTTGCAAGAAATAGATATGACAGTGCTAACTACAAAATGAAGTTAAAGAAAAATGGTGTGCGTGTGCTGTCGGCAAGAGAAAATATTTCAGACGATGCAAGTGGAATTTTGATGGAAAGCGTGCTTGAAGGTATGGCTGAATATTATTCTGCCGAGCTTAGCCAAAAAGTTAAGCGCGGCGTTCGCGAAAGTTTAATGAAAGGCAATTTCACAGGCGGGCAAGTTACCTATGGTTACAAAATTGAAGGTAGAAAATGGGTGATTGACGAAGAACACGCAAAGTTTGTTAGACAGGTCTTTGACGAATATTCAAAAGGCGAAAAGGCAACTGAGATTGCCGACCACTTAAACGCACAAGGCTCTAGGTCTAACAGTGGCAACAAGTGGAACGGCAACATGATTGCCAAGATGTTACACAACCCAAGATATATGGGCATTGAAAAGTTTGGTGGAGAAATTTTTACCGATGTTATTCCGCAGATAATTGAAGAAAAATTATGGAAAGTTGTGAACGGCATGATGGTGGAATTTCGCCGAAACTACAAAAAAGACAAATACGACCCATACTTTTTAACGGGCAAAATCTTCTGCGGTTACTGCGGTAAAAGTGTTATTGCCGAAGCCGGTTCTAGCCATATGGGAACGAGATACAAATATTACAAGTGCCATACTAAAAAGGTTGAGGGTAAGGCGTGCGAACTTAGAAATTATCGCAAGCAAGAACTTGAACAACTAATTATTGACAAAACCAAGCAGTATATTTTAACACCAACCAAAATTGAAGAAATTGCGCACATGGTTGTGGACAAGTTTAACGAAGAACTTTCTAACAACATTGTGCTGAAATGTCTTGAAAAAGAGTTAAAACAAATAAATAGCAAAATTAACAGCCTTGTTAAAAATATGGAACAGGGCATAGTTTCGCTTGCCATTCGTGAAGAACTTTACAAACTTGAAAACGACAGGGCGGACATTCAACTTAAAATTGCTGAAGAAAAAACAAAAATTGATAGGCCTCTTGAATTTGAAGATGTGAAGAATTTTATATCACTGTTTGCCTGCAAGGATTATGATGATGTGTTTGAACGCAATGAATTTTTCAACCGCTTTATTAAAAAGGTGATTTTATTCAACGATAAAGTTATTGTGATAATGTGCGGAAACAAAGGCCCAGACAATGAACTTTCTATAAATAATGATGAACTTTACGCTAAAAGAATTTTAGAAAAATTTGAGAAAAGAGATAATAATTTTGATAGTGGAAACACAAAAAATGGGAGTGCCGAAAACTCGGACTCCCATTTTGATGAAAATAGCAAAATTTTCAAAGAAAAAAAGGCTGAAATGAACATTTCTGTCCAACAGCCTTTCCGTGGCGGAGACGGTGGGATTTGAACCCACGTGCCGATTTCTCGACAACCGCATTTCGAGTGCGGCTCAGTGCGACCTCTTTGATACGTCTCCATTTTCATATTATAATCAATTTGTTGCCTGTTGGCAACTTTTATTGCGTAAAACATAATTTTAAAATAATTTGTAAAATTTTGAAAAAGATTTGTAATTTATGCTTGTAATATGATAAAATGTCAATGTTTAGTAAAATTTTATGATAGGGGATTGAAGAAGTGGGAGAAGAAGATTTACAGAAGAAAATAAAATTGGTATTGATTCGTATTGGTATTAAATGTGACTTGACTGGATTTACCTATCTTATGCACGCAGTTGAACTTGCCATAGAACAGCCTATGCTAGTTTACAATTTGCGAAATCTTTTTGCGGAACTAACCAAAAGATGTGGAGCCAAAAGTGCATTTAGAGTGGAGGCAAACATTCAAAATGCGATAAATGTTGCTTATAATTCAAAGGGATTTGGATACATAAATGAAATGTATGGTATGGAAATTTTTAAGAAAAACTACAAGCCTACTACCGCAGAGATTATTAAACTTGTTGCGGAATATATTAGTTTGGGGTTGTATAAAAACGCCCAATAAATGCTTTATTTTTGATAAAACAAATGAAGATATTGGCTTTTAACTGCAATAAGACAAAAAGATATATTCTTTTTTTTGTTTTTTTAAAAAATTTCTTGACTTTTGATTGAGTGCATGCTAAACTATTAGAGCATTTGCAGGTGTAGTTCAGTGGTAGAACACTAGCCTTCCAAGCTGGTTGCGAGGGTCCGATTCCCTTCACCTGCTCCAATCTGCTTCCATAGCTCAGCTGGATAGAGCAATGCCCTTCTAAGGCAGAGGTCGAAGGTTCGAATCCTTCTGGGAGCACCATGTGGTGGTCGTAGTTCAGTTGGGAGAACGCCAGATTGTGGCTCTGGAGGTCAAGGGTTCGACCCCCTTCGATCACCCCATTTATAAAACCGCGAAAGCGGGCGATGGGGTGTCGCCAAGCGGTAAGGCATTGGACTCTGACTCCAACATTGCGTAGGTTCGAATCCTACCACCCCAGCCAGTTGTGGGAAAGCGTGCGATTCACCAAATTTATAGGGGTGTAGCCAAGCGGTAAGGCACAAGACTTTGACTCTTGCATGCGTAGGTTCAAATCCTGCCACCCCTGCCAATTATTATGGTTTGGCACAAAAAATTTAATATGGTTTGCTAGCTCAGTTGGTAGAGCACAAGACTTTTAATCTTGGGGTCCGGAGTTCGAGCCTCCGGCAAGCCACCATAGAAAACACTCATTGTTGGGTGTTTTTTATTTTATCAAGTTGCAAAAGTTTGGTTTGTGTGATAAACTAAAAAAGTATGCGGATATGGTGGAATGGCAGACACGCTGGATTTAGGTTCCAGTCCGAAAGGGTGCAGGTTCAACTCCTGTTATCCGCACCAATAAAAAACTAAATCGCAACAGATTTAGTTTTTTTAGTTTTTTTAGTTTTTTGCTATTTTTTTGATTTTATTTTTTCAATTAAAAAGGAAATTAAAATGCAAACGACAGTATAACCAAGAATGTATAAGATGTGTGGGTAGATTGATTTTGCACCAATTGTTTGGAGTTCTGCTGCAATTGAAACTGTGTGAGAAAATGGCAAGATATTTACAAATGTCGAGAAGCCAGTTGAAAGAGTTGATATTGGCATAAAGACTCCACCAAAAATCCCTGCCAATGAAATAAAAATTGAAGAGACGGGACCGGTTTGTTTTTCGTTTTTACAGATTGTTCCAATCAAAATACCAAGGCAGATATAAAATAGTGCTGATGGGATGAGATAGATTATGCTTAAAATTAAATTTGAATTGAATGGGAATTTGAAAATGAGTGCTATTGCAAAAAATAAAATTGTTTGAGCGATGGCAAGTGGAAGCGCGGAGCAAACAAAACTTAAATAATAAGTAAATTTGCTTATTGGGGCGATGTTTAACCTTTTGATAAATGATGTGTTTTTGTCAGATGAAATTTGGAGTGCCACAAACATTGCTATGAATGTGTAACCAAATATGCAAATTCCACTGGCATAATTTTGAATTTGGAAGTTGTCAGGTGTGTATTCCATATTCAAAAATATACACTGTATCATTATCAACATCAAAATTGGGAATGCCAAACAAAAAATTATACTCAATGGGTCGCGCAACATCTCTTTCATGTTGCGATTTGTAAGTGATAGCAATTTTTTCATTTATTCTTCCTCCGTCATGCTTATGAAGGCTTGCTCTAATGTTTGGGTGCCTGTTTGTTGTTTTATTTCATCTATGGTGCCTATCGCTTTGATTTTCCCACGGCTGATAATTGCAATTTTGTCAGCGAGCGACTCGACTTCTTCCAAATAATGTGTTGTCAAAATGATAGTCATTTTTTCTTTGAGAGTTTCAATAATTGCCCACAAAGTTTTGCGGGCTTTGACATCAAGGCCAAGAGTTGGTTCGTCTAGAAATAAAATTTTTGGTTCTGTAATAATTGCAAGGGCGATGCTCAAACGGCGCATTTGTCCGCCACTTAATTTTTTGCACAAAGTGTTTTCTTTTTCTTTCAAACCGAATTCTTCGATTGTCTTTTCAATTTTTTCTGTTTTGTTATCAATTTCATACAATGTAGCAATAAGATTTAAGTTTTCTCTCACTGTCAAATTTTTGGCAACTGCACTTTCTTGCGGCGAGATGTTTATGATTTTTCTTAATTCCTTTTTGTCTTTTAAAATATCAAATCCATTTATTGTTGCGGTGCCAGAAGTTGGGTTTATTTGCGTTGAGAGCATATTTAAAAGGGTTGTTTTCCCTGCACCATTGAGACCGAGAAGTGCAAAACATTCGTTGTCCGCTATTGAAATATTCACATTGTCAACAGCAGTTAATTTTGAGAATTTTTTTGTAAGATTTGTTGTATTTATCATTTTTTATCTCCATTTTTTGCATTGAAAATTGCTTCTGCGAATTTGAGATAGTCATTATACTTTGCAATGGCAATACCTTTTTCAGTGTCACCGAACAAAATCAAAGTATCGCCTTCCTTTATATCAAAGACTTCTCTTGCTTCTTTTGGGATGACCATTTGACCTTTGTTGCTGACTTTTGTTGTCCAAATATATTTGCCAATATCTTGATTTTTCATTTTCTTCTCCTTTTGAGATAATTTTGTGATTTTTTCGTCTTACTTGTCTTACTTTACTTACAATCATTATACTATTAAGATTTACAAATATCAATTATTTTTAAAAAATATTATCAGCGGTATTTCTTTGTAGGCTTTTTTGTTGAGTTTGTTGCAAAAGTGACGATTTTGTGATATTCTTTATGTGAATTTTATGGACGAAGCAAAAGAGAAAAAAGTCTTTCATTCGAGACCTATATTTTATGGCTTTTTGGCATTGTTGTTGGCTATTTCAACAACAAGATATATTTTTGCGGGCGATTTGAAATACATAATCTTCGTGGTGCTGCTTGTTGCCTCTTTTCTTGTTTATTGCATTGTTTTCAAAAAATGGGCGAGTCTTGTTTTAGTGTTTGCCATTTTGCTTTTCGGGTGCGGGTGGTATTTTCTTGGTATTAGCAACTTCCAAGGGAAGACTTTTGAAGATCATTGTCAAGTGATTGGTCGAATAACTGACGATGTGTCTTATTCAACCTATAGAAATCAGGCGACTGTTATTTTGGATGATGTAAAGATAAACGGAAAGCAAGAGAATAATATTAGACTTACTATCAAAATTTCAAGCAAAGATGATTTTGAAATTGGGAATATAGTTTCGTTTGAAAGTTATGTCGACAATGCAAAACTTTTTACCCTTGGGAAATTTAATAGTTTTTATTATAGAGACGGGACACCTTATATAAGCACTGTCAAAGCAAGTGACTTGACTGTCAGTGGGAACAAATTGAAGTTTGATGAAAAGGTAAGACAGTTTGTAAAAAACAAACTTTATTCAAATGCAGGTGAAGACAATGGTGCTGTTGCGTATGCCGTTCTGTTTGGTGATAAGACAGATATTGATGACCAAACTTTGGGAGTATATAAATCAGCTGGTGTTGTTCATTTGCTTACGGTATCTGGTTTGCATGTAACTTTTTTGATTGGGCTTTTGGGTTTTATTTTGAAAAAATGTAAAATTTCTGGTGTCTGGAACTTCGTTTTTTGTGCATTAACACTTGGTTTTTATGCATATTTTTGTGGTTTTGCTCCTTCAGTTATGAGAGCAGGAATCATGGGGCTTGTTTTGTTGTTGGCAAGAATTTCTGGTAAATGTTATGACAATTTAAACACTCTTGGGTTGGCCGGAATCATCATTTTACTCTACTCTCCACTTTCAGCACTGGATGTTGGATTTTTGATGAGTTTTTTCTGTGTGCTTGGTATTTTTGTCGTTTATCCACTTCTTTCAAATGTAGGAAATAAGATTTTCCCAAAATTTGTTGCAGAATCATTGGCTGTCTCTTTGAGTGCACAAATTGGAGTTTTGCCTTTTATGGCAATAATGTATTCTGATTTCAATTTCATGTCAATCTTTGCAAATTTACTTATCATTCCAATGTTTTCTGTTTTGTATCCATTTTTGTTTGCAGGCACTTTTTTGGTAATGGTAATGCCATTTCTGGGATTTTTGCTTAAAGTTTGTGGTTTTGGATTTGATATAATATCTTTGATATCTTCATTTTTCAGCACGACAAATTTTGTTGTTTCACTTGAAGCTTTCAATATCTTTTTGGTTGGTTTAATATTTATTTTGCTGTTTTTGGCAAGCAGATATTTTATGGTAAACAAAAGAGCTAAAATTGTATGTTGCTCTTCGGTTTTTGCGTTAATTTGTGTGACGTGTGCAATTTTTAGCATACCAATGCCAATAAAACAAACAATTGTTTATGGTTACAATTATTCTCAATCTGTTTTACTTTTGACAAACAAGAGTGGGGAAAGTGTTATTGTTGACCCGACTTATTATTCTTATACAAGAGAACTTTTGAATGTTTGCAATGTTAAAAACGTGGAAACAGCATTTGTTTTGCAAAATTCAACAATTTTAATTGACACAATGGACAAAATAGGGGTAAATAATATTGTAAGATGTGATGGTGGGCAAGGTTATGACAACGAACAACTTATAGATACAAATATTCAAGGAAGAATTGGTGGTTTTTCTTTTGAGTACAAATCTTACGATCAGCGATTGCTTGGGCTTGAGATTGCATTTGATGATATCAAAATTTTTGTCCTGCGTGATATAAACCAAACAGATGTTGCTTTGAATACTGTGACAGAAACTGATTATGATGTTGTGATTTTGGGACGGCATGATGCATATGCGGAAAAATTTCAAAATTGCAAATGTGTGCTTACGTATTATGAAAATAAGAATGCCGATTTCAGTTTTTTAAAAAATGGGAATATGGCTTGTGACATAAATGGCAAAAATTTAAAATGGAGGTGTATAGATTGAAAACATTAAAAGCTAGATTACAAAAGAAAATAGAACCATGTTATTTGGTGCAAGGAGAAGATATCCTTTTGTATGATAAATCGCTTGACCTTATAAAAAAAGCGTGCAAATTGCAGTTGGAAGAATTCAATTTTTTGGTTTTTGATGATGATTCTTTTGATGGGGACGCAATTATAAATTCCTGTGAAACATTGCCTATGGGTAGTGATAAGAAGATAATATTGCTTAAAAATATCACAAAACTTACGGAAAGTTTTAAGAAAAAACTCAAGGATTATTTAAAGAAGCCGGTAGAAACAACATGTTTGGTTATATTTGATTTCTTTAACAAATTTGATTTTATCATAAGTGAAAAGGTCAGTGCAAAAAGGCTTGATGACAAAAGTTTGAAGGATTTAATAAGTGCCGAACTCAAAGTTTATGAAAAAACAATAACTCCGGATGCTTGCCAGCAACTTATTGAATCGTGTTGCAATTATTATTCTTTGATAAAAAACGAACTTGAAAAGCTTGTTTCATGCGACGACTTTGAAATAAACAAAAAAGTTGTGGACAATTTGGTTTGCAAAGAAACAGAATTTACTGTTTTTGAACTAACGGATGCACTTTCTCGAAAAGATGCACAAAAAGCAGTTGAACTTTTGAATTTGATGGACAAAGATACAAAAACATTTGCTTTGGTTTTAAACCATTTTAGAAGATTGTTTTTTGTGGCCGTTTCTGATATGAATGACAAGGAGTTGTCAGAACTTTTAGGAGTGAAAGAGTTTGCTGTTACAAAGGCAAGAACATTGGCTAAAAACTTTACGAAACTTCAACTTAAAAACATTTATGAAATGTTGAACGATGTTGATTTTTATATCAAAAATGGACAAATGCAGATAGAAAATGCATTGTATTATTTGATTTTTGGTATTCTTTATTGTTAAAATTGGGGAAAAGGAAGAATTATGGATATGGATTTGGAAGACATTAAACAACAATTTTTTGAAATCTTTTATGACAATATTGAAAGAGATGGAAGTGAAGAACTTTTGAATTATCTTGAAAAAACAGATTTCTTTACAGCACCGGCTTCAGGAAGAAGGCACTCAAATTTTGAAGGCGGGTTGTGTTTTCACAGCATAAATGTATATAAAAGGTTTGTAAATTTGTTGCAAAATGAATATAAAGATAAATGGACAGATGTTATTTCTCCAGAAAGTGTGGCTATTATTGCACTTTTGCATGATATTTGCAAGGTAAATACATACACTGTCGAGATGCGTAATGTCAAAGTTGATGGAGAGTGGAAACAAAAGCCTTATTATAAATACAACGACATGTTGCCTTACGGACATGGAGAAAAGTCTGTTTATATGATTTCAGGCTTTATGAAACTGACCAGAGAAGAAGCTCTTGCAATAAACTGGCACATGGGCGGTTTTGACCCTCGTGCACAAAATTCAAATATGGTGCCAGCAGTGTTTTATCGTTATCCAATCGTGTTTTTGTTTCATTTGGCTGATTATATGGCTACATATTTAGACGAAAAGATAATTGAGGATTGATTTTTGTTCAATTTTTACAATTTTTGATAAGTTTTGGAATATAAATAGGAAGAAACATTAAAAAATTTTATATGTTTTTTTCTTTTTGTGTGCAAAAATTGATATATAATGCGACTTTTTTGACAAAAGGGTATTGACAGTTTTTGCAGTTTGGATTATAATTATATAGAAAATAAACGGAGGTGTTTATATGAAATTTAACTCAATTGAAATCAAAAGCAAAGAATTTAAATCACTCTTGGCTTCTGCTCCAGAATATGACCCAGCAACAGGTCTTGGAAAGAAGACAATTGGTAGTGCTACTTTCTTGTTTGCAAAAGATGAAAACACAGGAAAGATTGTTTGTTATTCTCAAAGCAGAGGAAATGCTAATGCTCGTTTTGTTGCAAGAGTAGAAGAAGACAAAACAAATGATGTTTTTCACGCATACTATTCATTGAGAGGTAGTGATTGCACAACTGTTAAGTTGTCTAGTTTGACAACTGATGAGACAAAGAAAATTGGTGAAACAATCAACAATGAAGGTATTAAAACAATTTATACTTCATTGAACCCATATAAGTTTTCTTTTACAACTTCAGGAGCAGTGCATGCAGTAATCCCTGCTGATGTAAAGATTGCACAAATTGAAATTCCAAACAAAGATCTTGATACACAACTTGCATACATTGTTGTTTCAAAACACCCAACCAAAGCTGGTAAAAAATCTTGGTATATCTTGAAAGATGGATTTGTTTATAATAGCGAAAAAGGCATGCTTGACAAAAATTGCAATGTTGTAAATTTGGAATACCCAGAAGCAATTTTTGCAGCTGGTGGGCATGCAATTCATAAAAAAGTTCAATATGATAAGAATGGCGCTATAAGATTTAAATATTATACTGACAAAGGAACAGAGCACACAAAGCAATATACTTTGGCACATCAATCAGAAGTATCTATGGCACAACTTGCACAACAAGCAAACACTGTAGACAAAGTTAAAGAATTAAAACCTACTGTTAAAACTAGAAGAGTGTTGAAGATTGTTGCACCTATTATTGCTGCAGCTGTTGTGTTAACAACTCTTGTAGCAATGCAAGTTAATGCACAAATGAAGAATGAGATGAATACGGCTAAAGAAGGCAAAGAAAAAGCTGAAACCGTTTATGTGTTACATCAAAACGATGCAAGACAATTTGGTGCATTACAAATGCAAAACCTTATTAAAGATGCTACAGCTGATGGCTCAACACTTTTAAATTATAAAACCAATGGAAAAGTTGTGACTGCTTCTGTTGGAAAAATCTATGAGATTACAAAAAATCCACTTAAAGCTTTTGAAGATGATGAAATTTATACAAAGTATTATGTTGTCGAAGATGAAAATGGAGTGCAAGTAAAACTTAATGATGTAAGCTATTTAAGAGAAACAGTTGAAGGAGCTTATGGATATCTTGGAAGTTATGTTGCAAAAGAAGCTGCTGAAAATGGAATGATTGTTGCAACGAGAGTAAACGCTGATTCTGATGCTATTCCAACATATTATTATGCAGTTGATCCTTCAGCACCAAGTT
>ULWY01025722.1_pt1 | contig 73810 bp, 68 predicted proteins | sample 1960761 | NCBI WGS metagenome assembly ULWY01 (sample SAMEA4835824, study PRJEB28245) | human gut metagenome | biome: gut microbiome; material: fecal sample | place: Denmark | collected 2008 | reverse complement strand
GTTCAGAAATGCTCTGCCCATGTTCGCCTTGTTAAATGCCTGAATGAAATTGTCGAAATTTAACCAGCTCTCCGGTAATGTCATAACGTTGGTATTCTGGTATTCTGTTTCCGTTTTAAATGCTGTGATCACACAGGAAACTACCGGAAGCAGTGCTACAAAGGAGAAGAATATTAAAGAAAAATATTCAACAAATATCCATAAATAATGTTTGAATTTCTGACCGAATGTCATGCTTTTGACGCCTCCTTTGCTCTAATACGTGCGAGCTTCTTTTCTCTCTTGGCTGCTGCTCCCTTATCCTCATCCTCTGCATCTTTAAATACATATTTGAAGAAAAGATTCTGCAGTACTGTTACGATCATAATGATTACCAATAATACGATAGCCATAGCAGACGCAAGACCTACCTTCTGGCTTGTATGTGCAATTTCATGCATCTTTACAAAGTATGTAGCAGTTCCGTTTGCACCACCTGACATAACAACGTAAGGAGGCTCGAATGCACTCAGAGAACCTGAAATTGACATGATGAGATTTAACATAACGATTGTTTTAATACTTGGAAGCATAATATATTTAAACTGCTGCCATTTATTTGCACCGTCTAACATGGCTGCTTCATATAACTCAGAATCAACTGACATCATAGCACCTACAAAAAGTACCATGTTCTGTCCGAAATATTTCCACACACTGGTAGCCACCAGAGAGAAATTGTTGATACTGGTATCTTTGAGCCAGTACGGAAGATTTTCCTGATTAAAACCTATCCAGCCAAGCACCGTATCTAATACGAAGCCTCTGGTATAGAAGAACTTAAATATAAAACCGATTGCAATACCATTGATCAGGAATGGGAAGAACATACATCCTTTAAAGAAATCTCCTCCCTTTACCTTAAAGCTAAGAATTGTTGCCAGATATAATGCAAGAGCAAGCTGTATAACAGCACCACCCATATAATATAAGGACAACCATAATGATCTGAAACAGTCATCTCTGGTAAAAACTTCTTTATAGTTTTTTAATCCTACGAATGTCCTTGTTCCTACGTACTTCATTTTATAGAAGCTGAACTTGAACATTTCTGCAAACGGATAGTAGGTAAATAAAAGTAATAACGTTAACGGAACAATCATGAACAGTACAATGATAATTGTCTGCTGTCCTTTTCTGCTTCTCACCCACTTATGTAAATTAAATGGTTTTTTCGTCTGGGATGATGCCATAGCGCAACCTCCTCCTTTTCTCTCCTCAAAAACATAGATGTAACATAAAGTTACCAATTAAAATTGAGCCGGGAGTGTGTACCCCCGGCTCATGAATCAGGGGAAATTATTTACAAGGGCTTTCCCCTTTGCTGCCTGTAATGATTAGTATTTCACTTCAATTCCAAGGGAATCCTGAGCATCGTTCCACTTCTGTGTCCACTCAGCCATAATGTCATCAAAGGAACCACCGTTAGCTGCTTCTTCTACGATCTGCTGAACCTTTAAGTCACCACCTGCGTTGAAGTTCAATTCAGACTCAGCGTTCATTTCGTTCATCAGGTCTTCTTCGCCGTCTAATGCTGTTACATTAGATACAACTTCTACATTGTCAAATGTGAAAGATGTAGGAGCTGTCTTAGAGATAGGATAACCGCCTTCAAGATCACACCAGCCGGATTCTTCAACCATCCACTTAATGAATACCATAGCTGCTGTCTTGTTTTCATCAGAAGAATGTACATTGATACCGTAGCAGTAGTCAGGACCTGCTGTTGTATACTGCTTGCCATCAACTGTAATAGGGAATGGCATATATCCGATATCATCTGCATTGTCACCAGCAGCCTTCATCTGTGCTACTGCCCAGGAGCCAAGTACCATAGTACCGATCTCACCGTTGTTGATCATAGGCTTGCAGCCTTCCCAGTCTGTTGTAGAGTAGTCATCCTCTGTTAAACCGTTTGCAACTGCATCGAAGAGAATCTTGTAAAGTGCATAAGCACCTGTTCCATCGCCGTTATCCTTGAAAGGTTCTGCAGTATGAACAAATTTCTGATTTAACCATGTCTCATCACCTGTTGTGATAGCTCCAAGGTAAGCATCCCACTGGCCACCCATTGTCCAGCCTGCTGCATAGTTTGTATACAGAGGAATTGCATCTGTATTATCCTTAATCAACTGTAAGTCAGCGATAAATTCGTCCGGAGTCTTAGGAAGCTCTGTGATACCAGCCTTCTCAAATACAGCCTTGTTGTAAAGGATACCCTGTGCATTTCCCATGTAACCTACGCCGTAGCAAAGTCCATCAGCTTTCCACTGATCAGCGAAGTTAACAAGTTCAGACATCTCATCTACTGTTCCATAAGGATAGAAGTATGTAGACAGATCCTTTGCATCTACAGAAGGGATGAACATGATATCGCCCCAGTCTTCTGTAGGAAGACGAAGCAGAGCTGTTTCTGCATAATCTGTAATACCTTCTGTTGTTACTGTAATGTTAGGATATACCTTGTTGAATTCTTCAACTAATTTAGCCATTGTGCCATCTTCTTCACGGTCTGTCTTGTGATGCATGAAGCTGATAGAAGCTGTAAGATCAGTGTAGTCCTCACCTAATTTAATAGATGCATATGTAGGAACGCCTGATTCCTCTGTGTCAGCTGCTTCTGTAGCTGCTGCTGTAGTAGAAGCGCTATCTGTTGTAGCTGCATCTGCTGCAGGTGTTTCTGTGTTGGTAGATTCGCTGCTGCCGCATGCTGCTAAAGACATAGTCATAACGGCTGCCATACCCAATGCTGTTAATTTTCTTAACTTCATTTTTGTTTCCTCCCTTTTTAATTCGTTTTTAAGTTAGTTGTTTAACTTGTTTTTAGCCTACTACTAAATCAGCTTTAAGTCAACAGTATTTCAAAAGAAACTACGCACTTTTTCCAGTTTTCACAAGTTTCCCGTTTCTTTTTTGTGCACTTTTTACTCATTTAAAATTGATAGTACTTTTGTACGACTTTGCTTTTTAGTTAATTATTTCTTTTCTCCCTATTTATCGCAATTTTCTATGGTTGTTTTTATATAGCTGATTTTTAGCCTTTTTTAATTTACATAATGCGGAAGGAAGAAATAAAATTCAAAAAATGACGTCTTCCCTTATCGAAAAGACGTCATTTTTAATATTGTTTATTGTTCTATTTTTTTAACTGAATCACGCTCGATCAATCTTCCCGGAACAATGTGAAGATTTTCTGTATATGTAGAATTCTCCATCTTACGGATCAGACACTGCAATGCAATCTTGGACATCTCTCCCATATCTACTGCATATGTAGTAATTCTGGAATCGCCAAACTCAGGATAAAGGTAATCATCATAGCCCACTACTGATACATCCTCCGGAACACGATATCCATGTTCCTCGAGTGACTTGATCAGTGCATATGCCGTAACATCATTGTTGCAGACAAATGCAGTCGGCATATCCTTTGGCAGTACAAACTTATATTCCAGACCAATTCTGCCGTCCTTATCTCTATCCTTAATGATCCAGTCCTCACGCACAGGTATCTGGTGTTCCATTAAAGCTTTGCAATATCCATAATATCGATCCGTGATACTCTCTGTATACATCAGTGTACCAACATAAGCTATTTTCGTATGTCCAAGATGGATCAGATAATTTGTCATCTGGTACGCGCCATGAAAACTTGCTGAAATAACAGAATCTACCATTTCGTCATCATCATCATAGAAATCCATGAATACCATCGGAAATTTTTTATAACGATAAAGCATCTTTAAATATTCCTGTCTTGGTCTGCCTATGATAATGATACCATCTACACGTTCTTCTTCCAGAAGTTTGGGCGGCTCTAATGCTTCTTCTGCATGCGCACTTACGACTTCCAGCATCGTGAAGCAATTCTTCTTCACTGCTCTGGTCGCAACTTCCTGATACATCTTCCAGTAAAAAGATGCAAATTTGGCAAAGTAATTTTCCAAACTGATAACTCCTATCGTATAGGATTTATTTTTCTTCTGTGTAGAATGGATCGGTATATAACCCATTTCATCTGCAAGGTCTTTGATTTTGGCACGCAATTCCTCGCTGACGCCCTTTTGACCGGACAAAGCCTTTGAAACCGTAACTACGCTGACATTCAGTCGTTGCGCGATATCGGCAAGCTTGACTGCTTTGACCATATATCCCCCTCCCATCTTGGGTTTATTCTTTTTTAGCTTATTTTAATATAATTTAATCTAAGGGCTTTGTCAACCTATATCTTCTATTCTGCGACAAAATGCAGCAATTTAGCCTGAAAATCTCCCCAGAGATTAGGAACCTGAATACCGGCATACATAAGGGTTTCGCCGCTGTAGCAGATATCCTCTCCTTCCAGATGATATATTGTCTCCGGATTTAATCCTTTTAGCTTAATATTTCTGGATTTAAAGTTAGCTCGATTTAATACCTGCACAAATGTAACCAGAACCTCCTTCTTATCCTCACTGACTACTTCCCAGCAGTCATACTTATGATTCTGTGAATAAGAAGCAATTCTGTAATAATCTCCCTGTCTTACCAGATCATTGTATTTATGATACATTGCTACCTGTTGCGGGATCATATCACGTTCTTCCTTTGCAATCCTGGTGACATCCAGTTCATATCCAAAGGTTCCTGCCAACGCAATGATACCTCTTGTTTCAAAAGGTGTAACCCTGCCTACCGTATGGTTTGGACAGTCTGATACATGTGCGCCCATTGTTGATAATGGATAGATCAATGCAGTACCTTCCTGGATCTCCAGACGTTCAATAGCATCTGTGTCATCAGAGCACCAGATCTGCGGGCTGAAGTAAAGCATACCCGGATCAAAACGTGCACCGCCACCCGAACAGTTCTCCAGTAAAAGATGTGGAAACTCTCTGGTGAGGCGATCCTGTAACTCATAAACAGCCAGTACGTATCTATGGTACAGCTCTCCCTGTCTGTCTGCCGGCAATTCAATGCTTCCGATATCTGTAAGCTGACGGTTCATATCCCATTTCACATACTCAATATTGGCACTTCTGAGTATCCTGGCCACAGACTCATATACATAGTCCACAACTTCCCGTCTGGACAGATCCAGCACGTACTGCTGTCTGGACTCTGTAGCTACTCTGCCCGGAATTGCGATCGCCCAGTCAGGATGTGCCCGATACAGGTCTGAATCCGGTGAGATCATCTCAGGTTCGAACCAGATACCAAATTTCATGCCAAGTTTATTCACTTCATCTACCAGATATTTTAATCCTCCCGGCAGTTTTTCTTCGTTTACTACCCAGTCACCCAACGCACAGTTATCACTGTTTCTTTTGCCAAACCAGCCATCATCCATAACCAGCATCTCGATACCAAGTTCCGAAGCTTCCTTCGCGATACTAAGAAGTTTCTCTGTCGTAAAGTTAAAATACGTTGCCTCCCAGTTATTGATCAGAATAGGGCGCTTCTTATCCTTGTATCCTCCACGAATAAGATGATTCTTATACAGGTGATGGAAAGCTGTCGTCATACCATCCAGTCCCTGTGCAGAATATACCATAACTACCTCCGGTGCCTGGAAGCTTTCACCCGGCTCCAGCTTCCAGCAGAAATTCTCCGGATGGATTCCCATAGACATACGCACACTGTCAAACTGTGAAACCTCAGCCTGTGCACGGAAATTGCCGGAATATACAAAATTCATGGCATAAACTTCTCCCGCCTCCTGTGTGGTATTCTTTGTTACCAGTGCCAGGAATGGATGATCCTGATGGCTGGACTCACCACGGAAGGAGCTGACATTCTGAATACCATAGCCCAGAGTTTTCCTCTGCATATGACGTTCTCTTGCCCAGCTTCCATGCAGGCTGATCATATCGTAGTCCTCATTATCCATGTCCAGGCAGGCGGAAAATACCTTCGTCAGGTAGAAAGCCTGCTCTCCATTATTTACAACCTTCACGCTTCTGGTTATGACATCTGTGTCATTAAATGCTGTATAATATAATAATACCTTCATGCCAACATGCTTATCTACACAGGTAAGTTCCAGTGTTGCCGCAGCTTCTTTGTCTGCAAAAGTTGCTGGCAGTCCTTCTAATTCAGGTTTTCCTTCAAAGATTCTGTGAGATACATAAGAAAGACTGCATCCAACATGCCCTCCCAGTGTTTTCACTGACAGACAGCTTTCTCTGTAATCTCCTAATCCTGCTGTTGGATATTCAAATGGAAAACAATCATAGAAAGAACAGCGTTCTCTGTTATTCTGGCTTGGCACAAATGGCGGCTCCTGTGTACGCATGCGATAGCCAATGTCATGTTCCTGTAATCTTTTGCCATAATATATATGTCCGATGAAATTTTCTTCATCGACAATACCCAACACATAACTGGTGTTTGGTGTGTCTAATTTAAAAATTCTTTCTTTCTCAAAATATGTAATATTCATAAAGGGCTCCTTGTAAATCTATTTATACACTTTGTTATACCTGTACGATTCTGTATCTGTAACAGGACGTTTCACGATTGTCTGCTGATCAATAGGTATCTCTTAATGAACGTATACGAAGACGTTTTTTTACGTCTTCTGCATCTGTAAAAATACCATTTTGGATATCATCAGTACCAAAACTGATAATATGCGGTCTGTCATCTGTGAGGTTGATGATATTATCGGAGAAGATAACGTCTGCATCTTCAAAATCAACTTCTACAAATGGAGCATATACATCACTTTGCAATGCGATACTGTAGAATCCTTCTGTTCCTGCTACTTCCGCATGGATTGCAGGTTTGGGCAATTCTACGTGTTTATATGGCACCAGCACATCACTTTCTGTCTGCACTCTGCCATCTTCGTAAGTAAATACAGCTTCTACGAAGACAGATTTTTTGTCATAGTAATGATGTGCTTCATCATTTACACGTTTAAACGCAGGAGATGTCAGTATCCTTGGCTGTCTCTGCACATATCCGCTGTAGTCAGTCTCCAGAACCCTGCTCACTCCAAAAGCAGGTATCTCCATGTGCTGTGTCTGTGAAGTAATTATCTGGAAATCAAAAGTTTTAAGACTCATTGTTACACTCACTCCGACAGGCTGTGCTGTTTCGTTCTGTACATAAGCTGCCACAGCGCTGAAATGTTCTCCGCCATTGCGTTCTGCCGTGTCTGCATCTGGAATTCTGACAATGCTTCCGGCTATCGGTTCATAGAAGCGGCATGCCATGTAGTGCAGCGCTTTCCATCTGCCATAATAATCAATACTGGACCAGGATGCTACCGGCCAGTTATCATTGATCTGCCAGTATAAAGTTCCCATACATCTGCCACGATTACGTCTCCAGTGTTCTACCCCTGATTTGATAGCCACTGCCTGCAACACCTGTGTTACATACAACAGGCTTTCAAAGTCCCTGGGATAACGGAAATTCTCTGCCAGATAATAGAGCATCTTGCCATTTGCAGAATCATTTTTCTGATGGCTCTCCATAACCGGTGAAAAGATATTCCGGTCCTCAGGCTGTGTGTAGGAATAGACCGTCTTGGCAGATGGGAACGACTGGAATCCAAATTCCGAGCAAAAGCGGAAAAAGTATTTCTGATAGTCAGAGAAGGGCTTCTGTCCATGCCATACATCCCAATAATGTGTATCTCCACGATTCTCATCACTGGGTTCATCAAAGCATCCACCCGAAGACGGAGAAGAAGGCCAGAAGAATGTCTCATTATCCGCCTCTTTTAAAGCTTTTGGCAATATATACTCAAACTGTTTGATATAATCTGCCCTTAAGTACTGGCTCTGAGTCTGATAATTACCCCAGTATGCCCATGCAGACTCGATCTCATTGTTGCCGCACCACAGTCCCAGACTGGCGTGATGACGTAAACGTTTCACATTATCTATTGTTTCCGCTATGATACTTTCTTCAAATTCCTTCGTCACATCATATACATTGCAGGCATACATCAGATCCTGCCATACGATCAGACCGTACTCATCACACAGATCATAGAACTCATCCGAAGGATAATAACCTCCGCCCCATACACGCAGGCAGTTATAATGCGCTTTTACAGAACTCTGGATCAGATATTCCATACGCTCTCTGGTAATCCTGCTATAGATACAGTCTTCCGGAATATAGTCTGCTCCCATTGTAAAGAATTTCACGCCATTGATAACAAAGGCAAACTCTTCTCCCCACTGGTCCTTCTCTCTGCTTACTGTAAAGGTACGCAGACCAATACGGTCTGTGTTCTTCTGCGCTTCTTTTCCATTGATCAGGAGTCTGGCTTCCACCCGATACAAAGGCTGTTGTCCCAGTCCATTCACCCACCATAGCTGCGGATTATGTATTTCAAATTCTGACACATATGTCACTTCATCTTCTGTTGTCATAATATGCTTATCCAGAAGTTGTCCCTGCGGATCATATATCAGCACTTCCATGGAAGTCTCACCACAGTTATCCCTGCTCCTCTCCAGCACTGTCTCAACCTGCAGCATAACATGATCTTCATAATGCTTCTGATGGTATTTTACTTCCTCTATTCGGGCTACATTATACGCCTGTAGTTCGATATTCCTGAAAATTCCGGCATCTGGAAGCTGTGCACCCCAATCCCAGCCAAACATGGAATGAGCCTTTCTGATATACTGCTCTCCAAAGATCGCTCCACTGGCATCGATTGTGATCTGCTTGTTTTCCGGTGCATTTGTAATTCTGTCTTCGATATAACGAAGTGTTGAAAGAAAATGGAAGCGTATCGTATTCTTGCCTTCATGTAAATACTGTTTCACCGGTATCCGCCAGGTACGATGCATATTGTCCACATAAATGACATTTGTGTCATTTATATATACCTGTGCCAAGGTATCCACTCCATAGCATACAAGTTCCACTACCTCCTGTGCCAGAAATTCCTGTGATACCTCAAATTCTCTTTCAAAACTATAGTCCTGCCAGAATAATTCTCTGGCTGAATATTCATTTTCCCTGTCATAAGGATCGGGAATTGCACCTGCATCCAGCAATGCAGACAGAACTGACCCCGGGACTTTCACAGGATAAGAATCTGCAAGCTGATATGTCTGCATATATGCACTGTCCGGCGTACGTACCGGATGCATTGTCCACACCCCGTTCAATGATTGTTTCTGCATATTTATTTCCATGCCTTTCTCTGTCTTTTATATTATTTCTTATCAAGTATCGGATAAGTTGCCAACGTAACAAAACATATGTCCATTGACGGATCTTTGATCCTGTCTACTACTGACTTCACAAGCCGCCTGCCCAGTGCCTCTATCCTGACATCTACTGTTATGATGTCCTTCTTAAAGAAATCAGGCTCAATGGTATTGTCAAAACCCGTGATCACTGTTTTCTCTGCCAGCATAGGATCCTTACGCAGCAGAACTGTAGCTGTATATTTAGCGATATCATCATTTTCACATATAATGGCGTCTGGAATAAAAGGCATCTGTTCCACAGCTTCTTCTACCATACTGTAACCAAAATACACGTTATTGGAAGGTCTGGTGAAAAGCATTCTCTGGTCTGTTTCTATCCCGTATTTATTACATGCTCCAAGGAAACCAAGGAAACGTGCCTGAACCACACGGGAGCCTTCTGCAAAGCCAATAAATCCGAATGTCCTGCAATTTCTCTTTTCCACGCAATAACTTGTCACCCTGTTCATGGAATAAAAACTCTCCAGATTGTATACATCTCCCAATGCAATGTATTCCTGAGAATCTACCGGTGAATTGAAGAAAGTCATAGGAAGTCCTGCCCTGGCGATTCCCTTAACGAACCGTATCGGGAAAATGCATAAGAAAATGATTCCCTGTACATCATCTTCCAGTTGTTCCAAAACTTCATCCCCATCCAGATCATCTTCATTGACAATGTAGAGCTGCATACGATAGCCTTCCTGTTTCGCACCATCACTGATTCCTGCCAGTGTGGTATTCCAGAACAATGACTGCCATCGATTGAACAAAACCAGAATTGTGCCCCCACCATTTCTTCTGCGTTGCTGCATGACTTCTTCCAGAAGTGCATCATCTAACTTTGCATACCCCATCTGCCACGCTTTCTGAACAACTGACTGTTTCGTCTCCGGTGATACATTTCCATTACTTAAAGCTTTTGCAACTGTATTTCTACTCAGTCCCATTTCTTTTGCTATGTCCTGTATCGTAACCTTTTTCAAGAAATTCCCTCCTTTTTTGCTTATTTTAGATCATAATTTGAGTATAATAAATGCACACCGCAGTGTCAATATGGTGTGCATTTATTTTGCATTTAATGTGTGTTCTTTACTCTATAAGTGCACAAAATGCACACTTATGTTAACTGAACAGTTCCCAGAAAAGCAAATGGATCTGTGCTGTCAGCATGCAGGAAATGCATCAGTAAATACGCTGCTCTAAGAGATACCTTTTCTTCCTTCAGGATACGCTGCGCTTCTTTTTTATCAACGATCAGCACCTGTATTGTCTCAGTATCTTCCATTGCATCTTTACTGATCTGTCCACCGGCATAGCCAAACACTGCATTACAACTTTCATCCGTAAATCCGGCTCCCATGAAGAACGGTCGTCTATACGCTTCCTCTCCCTGTTCAAATACAGTAAAATCAAGTCCCGTTTCTTCTTTCATTTCACGAACTGCGGACTGGGCGGGTGTTTCTCCTGCATCGATAAGTCCTGCCGGCAATTCATACAGATAATCATCCAACGGATAACGGTACTGACGTATCATAACGATTTTTTGCGGATCTTCTTTTAAAATCGGATAAATTACCACCCCTTCCGCATTAATATCTTTCGTATTAAGCTTAAGGTTCTTTTCTTCTTTGCGTCTGGATACAAAATAATATTCAAATGCACGTCCTGCATCTGTCAATGCATCCAATTTGAAAAGATTTAGGAAATTATTATCAGACAATTTATGTATACCAGTATACTTTTTCACTAAATTAGCCTCCTTTTATTTGACTTTTTTACACAAAAGAATTAAAATATACTTACAATAAAAATTAGAAAGGTGACACACTATGAAGCAGATACCCGTTACCGATTTACTTCCCGGTATGGTAACCGCTGAAGACATCCTCACTTATGACCTGAAGATGATTGTTCCAAAGGGTGTCGTACTGACCGAGAATATTATATCCAGGCTGGAAGCTTATTCCGTCTATTATGTTCATATTGAAGATACTGTTATTAACGAGCTTAACGAACCTATGGTTCTGCCCAAAGCGCTCGGTGCTGACGATATGCAGACGAACAAAGAACGTTTACGTGACAGCGTGCAGTTTCAGCATTTCCAACAGGATTTTAACCGATGTGCCGAACACTTCCGTGATAACCTGATGAAATCACTTTATCGCAATGAACCGCTCTACGTCAATGGGCTTTTGGAAGAAACTATGCAGATGATGCATCAGGAGAACTCTTATATTAATGTATTTGATATGCTTCTGAACATGCGTAATGTTGATGATTCCGTTTATGACCACAGCCTTGATGTGGCTCTCATCTGCAATATTTTAGCGAAATGGCTTCACTTCTCTGAGGCAGACCAGACAATGGCAACAGCCTGTGGTCTATTCCATGATGTGGGAAAATTCCTGCTTCCAACAGGAGTCCTCAGGAAACCCGGCAAGCTGACTAATGAAGAATTTGAAATTATCAAAACACACACCATTGAAGGGTTTCATCTGCTCAATAAATACGACAATATTCCACAACCGGTCAAAAATGCAGCACTCATGCATCATGAAAAATGTGACGGAAGTGGTTATCCCTATGGTCTGAAAGGTCCTGAAATTGACAAATTTGCCAAGATCGTTACAATTGCAGACATCTTTGATGCCATGACAAGTGAACGTGTATACCGTAAAGCCATGTGTCCATTCTCTGTTATCAAATCCTTTGAAGACGAAGGTATTCAGAAATATGAAATGAAATATATTCTGACTTTTTTGGAGAATGTTTCCAATTCTTATCTCAATCATCGTGTCACGTTAACAAACGGTATGGAAGGCAATGTTATTTTTATTAATCAGGATGATTTCTCCAGACCAGTCATCCGCACCATGGATGATCAGATCATCGATCTGCAGAAGCAGCATTATCAGAATATCCTGCAGTTATCAAATCAGAAAAACGTTGCAATTGAAACTATTATATAAAATCGCACAGGGAACTGTCCTGTGCGATTTTATTATATCCTATATCCCATCTAAATGATGGATCAGGCGATAACCATTTTTGCCTGCTTCTTTCGTCTTATACAGTACTTTATCTGCTTCCTTGAACAAAATAGCCATTGGAAGCTTCTGTTCTGTATAAACAGCTCCCAGACTGATCGATAATTTACGAACATTACCCTGATAGGTAAATTCACAGTCCATACTGCGGACTAACTGTTCCAGCTTATCTCTCACTTCCTGTTCTGACATTCCAATCACACATAAAGTAAATTCATCACCGCCATATCGCGCCAGCAATGTATTCTCTGCGAATATTTTCTCCATGTTACGGGCAAGAAGTATCAGTGCTTCATCACCGCCTGCATGCCCTAATGTATCATTGACTCCTTTGAAATTATCCAGATCCATTACCGCAAAAGTAACCAGTTCCACATCATCCAGTTCTGTATATGTCTTCTCAAAATACACTGAAAATCCATATCTGTTATACAGTCCTGTCAGGGAATCTCTCTGTGCCTGATCTGTAATTTCCAGTTTTTCTTCCATTTCTTTTTGTACATTTACAAGCTTTCCGATCAAATGTACGGGCTTATCCGCACTGTCGCGAATCAGTCTTCCTATCAGCCGGTACCACTGTCGGCTGTCCTCTTTATCAGTCAACATGAACTCCGGTGACATCGAATTGTCCTTTTCAAGTGCCTGAGTACAGTATTCTACGAGTTTTTTCATATCTTCGCTGTCACACTGTTCCGTTTCCAGTTCAAACTGCTCCTGTAATCCGAATTTCTGAGCAAATTTTGTGTCAAAATGAATCATACCTGATTTAAAATCATATTCAAAAATATACTCATCCACCATAGATGCCAGCATTTCATAACGCTTCATATCCAATTCATGTTTTTTGGCACTGTGATTCTTTTCCAGCATGATAATCATGATACTTGCTATGATCAGAACAAAAATGACACAGATCACAGCAATACAGATCAGAGGATTCGCCTCAATAAAACGCTTCAAAGTAACCTGCTGCACAGGCGGCTGTGTATATTCTCTGAGCATGATCTGTATCGTCTCATCTGCCACTCCGTAAATGCACTTATTGCAGATAGATACCAGTCGTGTATCAACATTATCAGAAAAAGCCAGCGAAAGATCACTCATTCCGGACAAAGGAACAATTGTAGTATGACTGCATTCCAGCTCACGCATGTAATAATCTGCACTATAATAGTCTGTGACAACATAGTCAGCCTCCATGTTCTCTACTGCACGTATTGCCTTTGTCAGTGTATCATATTCTTTGCCCGCATCAGATTCCTGATCCGTATATGCTATTTTCTCACCCTTTACCGTTGCAGGTTTTCCGTAGGTCTGTGTATCTCCCATGTCTGCTGTATCATTTTTTACCACTACTTTCATGGAACTAAGATAAGCCTTGGAAAATTTAATCGCATTTTCATACTCTGCATTTTTGTCAATTCCTGCAGCAATATCAATTGCTCCGGCCTCCAGCGCCTCCACCAGCGCCTGCGTATTTTCATAACCATAGTATGTAAAAGTCAGACCTGTATCCTTCTCTATAAGGTCACAGATTCCGGAAGCCAGTCCCGTAAATCCATCCTCATTCTCATATTCAAAAGGCGCCATATCTGTAAGATATCCTACTCTGATATCTCCCACCTGATCCAGATAATCCTGCTCTGTCTGCGAGAAATTAACTTCATACTCGCCTGTGATCGTACTCTCACTAATGACATTTCCGCTGCTCTCAGTCACAGTCATATTGGCCGTGCGCGAAGACTCCCATCGTCTGTTCCAGTCCTGCGCAATTTCATCAAAGTCTTCATCACGACTTCCGATCGCAGCTTCAATTACACGCTTAATCTCTGATGTATCTGTTTCCAGATTTAATTTAGCTGTCAATTTCTGTTTCTTTTGATACGATTCACTCGTTGCCGGCGAATTACTAAGCAGGATAACATTGTCCATATCACCATATGCATCAGGATACGGGTCGGTTTTTACCAGAGACAACGTCTCATGATCCAGTGCATATCCTGATTCATCCAGCATAAAATCGATAAATGCCTTAGCCGCCTCAGGATTTTTCGTATTTTTATTGATTCCATAACAATAATCTGTTGATATGGTCATATACTGTCTGCCATTGATCTCATTGGGAAAAGGCATAAATGCCACAGAATCCGGATTGGGTCCGGCTTCCTTTACCTGCGATACAGCCCAGGAACCTATAACCATACAACCGATCTTTCCCTGATTCAACATAGACTTGGACTGTTCCCAGTTAGACATCACAGGATTTGACTCACTAAGTCCTTCCTTTACGATATCATAGAGCATATTATATACCTGGTAATGAGTTGTTCCCCGCAGGAATGGATTCTTTTCATTTACAAGCTCTATTTCCTTGTAATCAGGATTTCCTGTCATTTCAATATAGGGAAAATATTCCCAGAATTCCAATGCCCATGTTGCAGCATAATTTGTATAAAAAGGGATGGCATTCGTCCGTTGTTTGATGTATTCCAGATCTGTCAGGAATTCATCAATAGATTTTGGGGTATCTGTAATACCTGCCTGGTAAAAAACGTCTTTATTATATAAAATTCCCGCCATATACGCAGATGATGGAATTCCATATACTGTCAATCCCGAATATTTACTGCTTTCCAGATAATTATATTTCTTGGAAAGTGCCAGATAATCTCCAAGGGGCAGAAAATATTTTGCATAATCGCTCGCCCTGACAAAACCCGGAATAAACAGAACATCTCCATAATTGCCTTTAGGGAGTCTCTGTTGAATAGCACTCTCATAGTCTTCATAATAATGATATTGAACTTTGACCTGGGGATACTTCTTCTCAAAATCCGTAATATACTGCTGCATGTAGTCTTTACCGACATTAGAAGATACCTCTATTGTCCCTGATATTGTATTATTTTCCTCTGCTGCCCGAACCGGCATTATTTCTCCAAAGATCAATACTGCAAAACATAACAGCATGATCCATACTATACTATTTTTTGCTGTCTTTTTCCAATTCATATCTGGTATATTCCTTATGTGACTCTGAATAGTTTCCATACATGTTAATATAGTATCACAGTTAGATATTCAATGGAATATTTTTCCCAAATTTAGCTAATTTTTTGTTAAAAGTTAACATAAAAAGAGAAGCTGTCTATTTATTGAAATAATTCAGCTTCTCTTTTATTATGTATAAATCACTTAAGGGAAAAAGTAACAAACAAGCTAGTTCTTATAGTTAGCTGCCTGGAAGTCAGGATAAGCAGACTCCAGTGCATGTTCTGTAGAATCAAGTCCTTCCAGTTCTTCCTTCTCAGATACCCTGAGTCCTACTGTCTTCTTGATTACAAAGAAAACAATTGTCATCATAACAGCAGTCCATGCAAGGATTACAATAACTGCAAGTGCCTGAATTCCAAGCTGACGGAAACCGCCACCATAGAAAAGTCCTTTCGTTGTATTACCAGTCTCAACAACTCCGAAAAGTCCTACTGCCAAAGTGCCCCACAGACCATTGCAGAAATGAACTGCTACCGCACCAACAGGATCATCTACCTTTAATGTATTCTCAATAAAGTATACACCTACACATACCAGAATACCTGCAACAATACCGATGATCGCTGCGCCAGGAATATCTACGTTATTACATCCGGCTGTAATAGCAACCAGACCTGCCAGAGAACCATTTAATGACATGGATACATCAGGTGCACCATTCTTGATCCAGGTAAAGATCATTGCTGTACAGGTTGCAAATGCAGGTGCAATAGTCGTTGTTGCAAAAATCTTTCCAAGTGCATCGCCATCTGCTGCTGCCGCACCATTGAAACCATACCAGCCAAACCACAGAATGAATACACCAAGAGCTGCAACTACAATGTTATGTCCAAGGATAGGAACAGACTTACCATTCTTATCATATTTACCAATACGGGGTCCTAACATGGCAGCACCGATCAGTCCTGTAAAGCCGCCTACCATATGAATGACACAGGAACCTGCAAAATCAACAAATCCCATGTTTGTCAACCATGCCTGACCGCCCCATACCCAGTGTGCCTCGATAGGATATACGAACAGGCTGATCACAAATGAATAAATACAATAGGAAATAAATTTGGTACGTTCTGCCATTGCACCGGATACGATCGTAGCTGCTGTAGCACAGAATACCAGGTTAAATACGAAACCATACCAGTCTGTATTGTCAAAATCAAATACATTCAGACCCCAACCTACAAAGTTATTACCAACACCGCATAACAGGTTATAACCTACCAGAATGAAAGCAACTGTACCAAGACAGAAATCCATCAGATTCTTCATAATAATATTACCTGCATTCTTTGCTCTGGTAAAACCGGCCTCGCACATTGCAAAACCTGCCTGCATAAAAAATACAAATGCAGCACCGATCAGGAACCATACACCATGGGAACCAAAGATAATACTGTTTACTGCGTTCACTGCATCCTGAGATGCCTCCGTTATCATAAACATAACTTTCTCCTCCTTTTATCTGTGATCAAAAAAGGAGATAATCAGCGGTTTTCTACAGCAAATGCTGCATCCGTTTATTATCTCCTTTGATAATACACATAAATAAATTTTTCATTTTTTCATTTCAATGTCTGTAGAATCTCCTCAACTACAGAGCCTCCCGTCCACGCTCACCGGTACGGATTCTGACTGCATCCTGTACATCATAGACGAAAATCTTACCATCACCATAATTACCGGTGTTGATCTCTTTTACGATCTTATCGATCAAAGGATCAGCTATCTCATCAGAAACAACCGTTTCAACCTTGATCTTGGGTAACAGATTGACACGGTATTCAGCACCACGGTATCTCTTTACAACACCCTTCTGATTACCATAACCCATGATGTTTGCAATGTTCAGACCATTTACATTTGCTTCTTCCAATACGGCCTTCAGATCTTCAAGTTTCTCCGGCTTGATAATAATCTCTAACTTCTTCATCCTTCCAACCTCCTCAATATTTCTTATTTCTGACTGCGAATAAGCAGTATCTTGTCATATCTCTACTTATCTACGCAAAAAAGGCATTCGCGAATACTATGTATTCTCGAACGCCCTTGTTCTGTCTTTTATTATACACAGATTCCTAATTGTGTCAAATGGTTTTTTATATTTTTTTTATTTTTATTTTATTATCGTGCATGATTCAAGCGTTGTGCCGCTCAAAAATGCGCTTTGAATTCCTGATTCAGACAATATCTGCTCTAATATAACAGTTGGTACTCCACATAATCAGATTCCACTTCACCCTCAGGATCGTTCTGATAAAATCCCAGTCGCTCACATAAATGTTTCGATGCAAGATTGTCCTTATGGACAATCGTTCTAAAGGCATTCTGTCCAAGCCATTCCTTTCCATAATCAAGAATCGCGCTGCATGCCTCATATGCATATCCCTGATGCTGATATTCCACTCCAAGCATAAATCCAAGTTCCAGACCATCATAGCCTTCCTTATATTCCAGCCCGGCTCTTCCAATGACCAGTCCCGTGTCTTTTAACGTGATCAGCCACATACCATATCCATAAAAACCATAAATATTTCTGATATAATCATTCGTATAGCTGATCTCCTGCTCCATTTTGGGGTAAAGGTCATCCATATAGGCGGTAATGGAGTTGTCTGCATATAACTCATACAGTCTCGGAACATCCTGTGGCGTAACTTCCCTGATCACAAGACGTTTCGTTTCTACTATATCCCATGGAATCTTCTTTGTTCTGCGGTAAATGCGTTCCAGATATTCGCCATCGGCATCAGATAATGATTCAATGCAGTATGTCCCACTGGGTAATTGTGCATCTCTGCTTCCGGCATCCAATACGATACCCTGCGGTATCTGCATAGATACACAAAAAGATGCCAGTTGTGCATCATCTGTCAGGACAACCACATGGTAAGTTTCCCTGGGCTTATCTGATTTGGTAAGCACATGTGCCTGCATGTTATAATCTCCATTTCCGGAACAGACAAATTCCATTTGTGAGACTGAAATATTCTCCTCAGACATTACCCTTAACAATTGATCTACTTCTATCTCATATGCTTCCTGCCCAAGCTCTCGTTGTAAATGCGGAAGACATAATAATAACTGATTTACATTTTTCTGCATATGAGTACACCTTTTATTATAATTTTTTATAGCTTTTTGCTTGATGAATATACTGATTTCAACTACAATAAAGATATTGCAGCAGTTCATATAAAACTGCTCTTATCAACAAATAAAGGAGATTATACTATGGCACAGAATCCCATTGTTACAATTGAAATGGAAAATGGCGATATCATCAAAGCAGAGCTTTATCCTGAAATCGCTCCTAACACAGTAAAGAACTTCATCAGCCTCGTAAAGAAAGGCTACTATGACGGATTGATCTTCCACAGAGTCATCAACGGCTTTATGATCCAGGGCGGATGTCCTGACGGAACAGGCATGGGCGGTCCTGGCTACTCTATCAAAGGCGAATTCGCGCAGAATGGCTTCGCTAATGACCTGAAACACACAGAAGGTGTCTTATCCATGGCAAGAAGCATGATGCCGGACTCTGCAGGCAGCCAGTTCTTCATTATGCATAAGAACGCTCCTCACCTGGACGGTGCATATGCAGCTTTCGGTAAAGTTATCGAAGGACAGGATATCGTAAACAAGATCGCCACCACACAGACCGATTACTCCGACAGACCACTTAAGAAACAGGTCATGAAGAAAGTAACCGTTGATACATTTGGTGTTGACTATGAAGAACCGGAGAAGTGCTAAGAGCACTTCTCTTTTTTACTCACCAGCCATGCATCTCTCTTTGTCGAATACAATGCCTTAAAAATATCTATATCTTCCAAAGTTGTTATCTTAATATTTTTATTAGATCCCAGAGAAAAATGCAGCTCTGCACCCAGTTCCAGCATCAGAGTATTAGTATATACAGCATTGGTAATTCCCCTGTTCAAAGCTTCTCTGTGTGCCCATAATGCTTTACCATATTGATATGCCTGTGGTGTCTGTACCCTCATAATATCATTTCTGTCAATACCATCATTACCACTTTCTCCGTCTTCTGTGCGCATAATTGTTTCCTGACAACGGACAGCCGAAAGCCCTGAGCCATATTCTCTGGCTTTGGCAATACAATCTGTTATAATTTCCTTTGATATCAATGGCCGTACTGCATCATGTATGATCACAATATCATCCTCTTTACAATGTGATTCTAATTCCAGTAAAGCCTTCCTTGCAGATGCCTGTCCATTCTCTCCACCCTTAACGATCCACTTTAACTTCGTGATTCCATACGCCCTTGCATATCCTGCCAGAACATCCAGCCACCCATCTATACATGATACTATAATTGCATCTACCTCCGGATGGTTCTGAAAAGCCTCCAGCGTATATATAATAATAGGTTTATCATAAATGGATAGAAACTGTTTGGGAACCGACTGTTCTGTCCTGCTTCCACTTCCACCTGCCAAAATTAATGCTACATTCATGTATGTCCTCCCCCAATACTATTCCTGTCTGTCCGTATTATTCATATTATATAAGGATTTGAACATCTCCACGTCTTCTACTGTATTAATCTTAATATTCAGATCAGACCCTTTGGATAAATAGACCTTCTGTCCCAGCTTGGATACCATATTATTGGTATCGTTTTCATTTAAAATGCCCTTTTCAATCGCTTCTCGATGAAACTCTTGTAAATCTCCCAAGTGATAGGACTGAGGCGTCTGTATCCTACGAAAAGCATATCGGGATATAGAACGTAACCCACAGATTCCATCATCTGTCAGCATCACATTATCCATGGATGTCACTGCAGAAATTCCCATTCCTTTCTTCTCACACGTATGAATACTGTCCGAAATAATTTCATCCGATACGAGAGGACGAATTGCATCATGAATAATTACAATATCATCATCTCTGCAGCTTTGCATCAATTCCTCCGCCGCCAGTTTGGAAGTCTCCTGTCCTGATACACCACCTGTAATAACCCACCTTAATTTGTCAATATGAAACTGCTTGGCATATGCCTGAACCATATTTTCCCATCCCTTTAGACACGCGATCATAATCGCATCTACTTCCGGATGGTTCTGAAATTTTTGCATTGTGTATACAATGATCGGCTTATTATATACATTTACAAATTGTTTCGGTATATCCATCTTAAAAGCAGGATCTACACCACCTGCTAATAATACTGCTATATTCACGTCTATTCCTCCCCTATGCTGTCACTCAACAGTTACACTCTCTTAAAATCCGGACTGTTTTCTCCAGTCCCTCTTTGATCGGAGTACTTGCTCTCCATCCCAAAGCAGTTATCTTCCCCGTATCCAAAAGCGCCTTAGTTGCCGTGGAATACCCTGCTCTCTCTACCGCGTCCGGTAATTCAAAAATTACTTTTGATCCTGCTGCATCTGCCAGTATCTGTGCAAGCTCCTTTAATGTTATTTCGGATTTTTCATCTGCAACATTATAGGCTTCACCGCTTTTTCCATATAATAATAAATATAACGCCGCCACTGCTGCATCTACTACATATGTATAGGAGTACAACTGATTGCCTTCGCTCTTCAATACAATATCTTCACCTGCTGCCGCCCTACGGATAAACTGTGCGATTGCCTTGGAATCCTCCTGCCCCATGGTTGGTCCATACACCCTGGAAAAGCGTCCAATCACAAAATCCTGTCCCTTCTGCGCTGCAAATGCATTGCATAAAGATTCTGAAAGCCGCTTACTTTCCGGATAGCCAGCCCGAACTGTATTACAGTCAATATAGCCAAGATAAGACTCATCGAACTTGTCCACATCTTTCCTGTTCTCTCCATAGATTTCCACAGAGGAAAAACACAGGAAACGCCTGCAATGATGCTCTGCCGCATACGATAAAAGTTCATATGTACCTGTTACGTTCGCTGTAATTGTACCAATGGGATCAGTAGCATAAGCACGCGGATGTGTATTACTGGCGGCATGAAGAATATAATCGACATCTCCTAACTCGGGTAAAGGCTGCGATATATCCCGGGAAAGGTAGGTGAAAAACCCGCTGTCCCAATAAGCAGCAAAACGCTCTCTGGCTTTTGCTTCATTACGACTGATAGCAATAATTTGGATACCCTTTGAAGAATCTATTATTGTGTTGTTATAATACATCAGAATATCAATGATCACCGATGCGATCATACCTGTAGCGCCGGTGATCAAAAGCTTACGGCCTGCTAATTTATTGAGCTCTTCAAAATTTATTGCTGATTCTATATCATGCCAATATATTTTGCTGTTGTATCGTTTCATTTCCATACTCCTCTATGATACATGTATGATGCTTTTTGTCTTTTCCATCAGGATCATAATTAATCCCTACTAACCTAGATTCTCGGCCTAACATGACGAGGTTGGTGCCTCTATTCCAAGCACTTCATATATCTCTGCCTGTTTGTTAAGCATTTCACCGATCCGCAGTGAATGATTTGAGTCCTCGAAGCATTCCAAAATATCAAGTTTATCAAGCAGTTCCTGCATTGTATACTTATTATATAAGCCTGATTCTTTCATTTTATGATCAAGATAAGAAACCAGAATCAATGCAACAAATTCCGTGAAGATTTTTCCATCGAGCCCTTTTTCACTCGACACAAGGAGCCGTCTCATATTTAGTCGTTCTTTAATGTTGCCAAATGCTTTTTCAACTACATCTTTCATTCTGTAAAGGTTCAATGCAGTAAATGCATCCATTTTTTCGTTTGTGATAAGAGCAAAATAGCCAAGATACTTCCTTGCCTCTTTTATGGCATCTTCTTTGTAATCAACCTGACGTCCACGCTTCGGTGTGGTCTTAACTTCGAAGAACTGTTCATCATCAGCGCCTTTTTCGATGCTGTAATAATAGTGAATGTACATCCGGCGCTTATCCCTGATCGTGTCGCCCTTATAGGGTCTTTCCTGAATGTAATCCCACCCTGTGGAAACCGTATACCCATAAGTTGCGATGCTGTCATCATAGTTATTAAACATACGAATATCATCATATACGTCATCAAGATTTTTCTTGATGAATTTAAGTGAAAGCCTTGTACCAACCAGAAACTTCACATGCTCGTGATAAAGGTCATTAATGTTATCCTCGGAATAAAAGCCCCTGTCCATGACAAACTTTGTTTTACCAAAGCCCAGAATATCAAGATCCTCCAGAAGATGCTTAACCGTCTTGGAATCAGGGATATTTCCTTGTCTGGGCAAATGGTTTTGGCCCTGTCTTATTAGCATCTGTAGTGGCTGCTTGTCCTTCTTTCTTCTTGGTTTTGCCACGGGTAGGAATGATTTTACCAGTGGCCGGGTCCACCTTTCCCACGCATACGCGCTTGGAACGGGATTGCTTTTTCTCTTTATCCCAGTGATACTGAGTTTCATAAGCATATGTGATACCAGTTCTTTTATCTGTTTGAGTTACAATTGCCATAGCACACCTCGTCATGTTTTTTCATCAGCTGATTGAGCTGCTCGAGTTCTGCTTCATACCATAATCTCGCATAGCATTCATAATCTTTTAATACTGCAACTATTCAATAGCTCAACAAGGTCATAATAAAGATTCGTACCAATTGCCATACCATTAATTATGCTCTTAAAAGTGTTAGAAGAATTATCTGGATTGAACTTTAGGTTGAAACATTCAAGTGATGGCATCTTTAAATCGAATGGTACAAAACATATCTTCTTGTATTGTAGTTTTGAAAAACTTATTGCACTTTCTTCATTTGAAATTATCATTGCCACAAAAAGATTATCCCAATTAATTCTTGATTTTCTTCTTTCCCAGCATCTATTTGCTTCTTCAAAAGAAAAATAATGATTAAAATGCAAAAAATATCATCACACTTGCATACAGGATATCTTGTTTTCAAATTTACTTCATACTCGTCTTCAATATATTCCAATTGACTATCTATATATTTTCTGGGATTATGCAAAAATTTTAGATAATCAACATCACTCTCAAACATGTTAATAAACGGAGAATAAAATTCTAATCCCAACTGATTATATGTTAATCCTCCCCAACAATTATTTACAAATATAGTCGGAGGATTCTTTTTTATTTCTAAATACTTTTTTATATTTATTTTAGGCAACCTAAATATCTTATATGAAATTACAACTGAATCAGGAATTCCAATCTCCATTGCTTCTCTCCGAATCTCTTGGAAAACACATTTATCAGCCATTACAATAATAATATCAAATGCTGTTTCTTTTATATTTTCTTTTTCAACAAACGAATATCCCATTATATTCCCAAATAAATTATTTTTTGAAGTTACTCCAACTATTTGTATTTCTCCTAAGTGTTCATAATAATTTATACAATTAATATTATCACTAAAAGTTTTTCCTGTCCCCCAGATTAAGCTCTATACACAATTATATCCCCCACTTCTAGATACAATATATCCTCAGTAATCCTCATCTATTAATATATACTACATTTTTAGTCCCATTACTTCATCAACACATCTAAATATAATTTTATTTCATTCTCTCAATTCATATATTTTTCGTACCACATTTGAAAAACAAAATACGACCAAAAAATATTGGTATAATTTTTTCCCTTATTTAGACTTTCATCACCGTTCTGTAAATAGTCCCTAAGCGCTGGTATCAAGTTCTCACCATTAAAAATACCTTGTCTTCTCAAAAAGCTTTCAGAAGAATAATCAATAATCCTTTTTTTTAATGGGCCGCTTAGCCATCTATACATTGGCATTCCAAAACCCATTTTAGGTCTATCTAACATTTTCTTGGGAATATATTGATATACTAAATCCTTTAATATCCTCTTTTGATTGCCATTATTATCTTTATAACTTATAGGTAATCTAAAAGAATATTCTAAAACTTCTTGATCTAGTAATGGACATCTGCACTCCAATGCATATTTCATAGATGCTCTATCAACTTTAGCTAAGATATCATCTGGTAGATAGGTATCTAAATCAAGTAACATTCTCCTCTGTGACCAATCTTTTTCTTCATATCTTTTCTCCCACGGAAAATAGTATTCTGCGCATGGTTTATCTAATAAGTTCGCAATATAATCAATATAATTTTGAATTCCTACTTGCGTTCTTGTATTCTCATCCTTAAATTCAGCTAATATTTTTTCTTCCAGTAATATGTTATTTTTATGGTATAATTGATTTATTGCGCTCTTGTCAGATTCATTCAATCTGTTCTGAGCTTTCTGCAAAGTAGAATAAATATTATATCCTCCAAAAATCTCATCTCCACCATCTCCTGTTATTGCTACAGTAACACTTTTCCTTGCAAGCTGTGAAACTAACATTGTAGGAATCTGAGAATTATCACCATTCGGTTCATCGTAGTATATTGGAATAGAATCTACTAAATTAAGTAAATCCATTTCTCCAAATTTGTATTCTGTATGATCTGTTCCTAGTATTTTCGATATTTCATTAGCATATTCCATTTCATTAATTCTTGAATCATCAAATCCTATGGAAAATGTTTTCAATGGATGGTTTAACTTTTTTTGTGCAATCGCACAAACCAAGCTGGAATCAATCCCACCACTCAAAAAGGCGCCTACTGGAACATCTGCATATAATCTTCTGATAATTGCATTTGTAATTATTTTTTCGAGTTCAACCTTTGCCTCTTCATAATCAGTAATCAGCTCTTTTCTTTTTTCTTTATATACTCTTGCAACATCCCAATATTTCCATGTAGTTATTTTCCCATTACAATATTCAAGCACCCCACCTGGTTCTAATTTGAAAGTATTTAAAAAAATAGTATCCGGAGCATTAATATACATTTTCTGTAAATATCTTCCAATAACACCATAGTTAATTTCCTTAGAGAAACCGGGATATTTCATAATCGCTTTAAGTTCTGATGCCCATACTAATTCTTCATCATGATAATAATAATACAGTGGCTTCTTTCCAATACGATCACGTAATAGAAATAATTTTTTTTGCTTAACATCGAACAAAGCAATTGCAAACATACCATTCAGTTTATCAACAAAATGAACTCCCCATTTTTGATAGGCAGCAATAATAACCTCCGTATCACAATCAGAATAAAAATGATACTCATTTAATTCTTTTTTTAGTTCATTAAAATTGTATATTTCCCCATTAAATATAACTATGACATTCTTATCATTAGAATGCATTGGTTGATGTCCTAAGGGAGATAAATCCATAATTGATAATCTTCTATGAGCTAAGCCAATGCATTTTTCCTGATCAAACTTATATATTTCTTCTCCATAATCATCGGGTCCTCTATGAACTAACGTGTCATTCATTTCCCTTAGAATCTTATTATCAAATATTGTTTTAGTTATATATCCACATATACCACACATGTTTTGTCCTCATTTCAAACGCCACTACTTCGATACCAAATGTGAAATGAACTCTAATCCATTTAATACCTTTACTTTTTCATTTACTTTACGAACATGAGCCTGTGTTTTTTTGAATAAGAAATAGGTTGAAGTAAATATTACGTCAACACACAGATTTTTTAAATCATCATCACTGTATACCTCTATTTTTTTTCCACCTACATCAGTTTGTCTTCTATTATCATCAAACAGGTATACCTGATAACCCATACGTTTAAATGTAGTATATAATGCAAGCGCTCTATCATTTAATCCCCATACAGCCACTTTTTTTCCTTTTTTCAGATAATTTTTCTGTAACGCCTTCATCAGTTTTTTTTCAATCCCATGGCAATATCCCAAATCCGTGGCTTCCTGCAAATATGTCTGATAGCTTTGATAATGTGAGAAAAACTGTTCCGGTTCATATAAAAAGCAATCTAACATTCTCAATTCAGCCTGATTAAAATCAAAGATAAAATAATATTCATCCATTCTATAGCCATTGGGAATCTTTGTTTTTTCTCTTAACTGTACCATTTGCTGTTTTGAAAGAAACATTTCTAACTGAAGCATCCTCTTGAGTGTATTTACAATGTCTTTTGCCATCAGAATATCAATTTCTTTTTTAAATAGAATCTCTAAATTTCTTTCGTAAAACTTCTGATTTCTATATGGAATTACCTGTTCAATAGGTGTAATTACCTTATCCACAGTTGTAGAATTAACCAAAGAGTCATCACGATTAACATAGTAATAATAAGGCTTTTGTAATTTTACTTTCTTTGATGCATAGAACTTCCATAATGGTGTAATTGCATCATCTGCTGCTCTCATTTTTTCAGGTGAAAGTAAATGATTATGAATCAATATCTCTTTTTTAATCACTTGAAGCCACACTGCACATCCCGTATTATGGTGCCAATATGGAATATCCTCTTGTGATATTAATTCCACTGGATATATTTCGTTTGCATTCACTTTATAAAAATCAAAATAGACAAGATCAGCATTTGTATCCTTTACCGCTTCAAATACATCCTTACATAAATTTGTATCTAAATAATCATCACTATCCAAAAAGCATATGTATTTTCCTTTTGCAGCTTCTATTCCAGCATTTCTAGCCCCCCCCTGTCCTACATTCTTTTTAAGACAAATCTGCAGCACTTTTTCAGGATATTTCTTCACATAGTTTTCTACAAACTCTTTACTTCCATCTGTTGAAGCATCATCTACACAAATAATCTCGATATTATCATAGGTCTGCTCAATGCAAGAATCTAAACCTTTCTTCAAATATTTCTCTGAATTATAAATGGGAATAATAATACTGATTAACGGATTTTCCATGTTCATTCAATAATCTCCTTATATTACTGCGTATAAAACCGTCTCAGCAGAATTCATGGAATAGTGCCTAATATAAAATTTGTACTCTGGCACAAGAAAATGAAGATAATCAGGAATATCAATAATATCCTCAGGTTTATGATAAATACAAATTGCAAGATTAGGCTTATATTTTTTTATTGTATTTTTTGCTCCCTGCAATGCCTTTAATTCTGAACCTTCAATATCCATTTTTATAAATGTTACTTTATCATTGATTACATCATCAACAGCAACCACATTTACTTCTACATCTCCTCTTTCATCCAACTTAGACTTGATGGTTCCCTGAGATTGAAAACGCAATATATCCTTACAATTCCACATTCCTGCCGGAATAATATCTACATTCTTAAGTTGCATATTCTCTACTTGCTTCTCAACTTTAGGCAAGTTGATTAAATCAGGCTCAAAGGCATATATTTTTTCTACTTTGCATTGTTCTAGCAACAGTTTACTTGTTTCAAAATCAAAACACCCACCATCAACAAATATTTCTCCATCCTTTAACTTGATTACCTCATCAAAATATTGCATTTTTATAACTTCCATCTGTTCTTTCCCTGCAAATGAAATAATATTATCTTTTGAAAAATACTTACATAAGTAATTCATCACTTCATCATAAAATGTAGTAGTACTTATCAAAATAGTTGCTTCCTTATGCTCATTTATTAACCTCTCCGGTGAAATAACTTCAATTCCCCACAGTTGATTACCTTGTTTATTAGAATCTCTATCACACAAATAATTCACAGAAATATTCTTTTTTTTGCAAGCATATACTGCCATTTCACAATTAATCCCAGCACCATAAATGATTACTTCTTTTTTATTTTTCAGATAATTTAAATGTTCTCCAAAATTTTCAAAAGAATCTTCCAACAATTGATAGACATATTTTATATCGTTTGAAACTGCATACAATAATTTGTCCATATATATGCGTTTAGATTTTTCATCTCTTAGATTTGCATATATCACTTGCATCTTAGATAATACATCCTTTGAAATCTGACCTTCCATTCTATTTCTCCCCATTCCATATTATATTTCGTTCTTTTTCATCAAGCCATGAATAATGATAGTGATGGATAGAATAAGTATTCTTGCTTATATCAATCTTGTTATGGCCAACTAAAACTGGTGAAAAAAATTCACTTGGAAAAATCGCAATATTCTGCACAATCTGATACTCATTATTAGCTAAGAAACCATATTTTCGCAAAATATTTGACTCCCAGTCAGCGTTAACTTTCCATCTACTCCAACTTTCAATATCACGTAATGTAATGGCATCATATGTTTCCAAAATCTCTTTTAATATAGGATTTTTTGCAACCGTTCCCATCCCCAGACCTGATGCTACACATCCAGATTCTTCCATTCCCATATATGCATACTGATATCTGAAATCATCCAAATTTTTTAATAGTTCAACATCCGTATCTAAGTAAATGCCTCCATATTTATGCAGAACATACATTCTGACATAATCTGCTACAAAAGCCCATTTTTTATGTTCATATGCATACTTAACATAAGCATTACAATTTATATCAAAGTTATCTTCATTCCAACATATTATTTCGTATTTGGGACATAATTTTTTCCATCCCTCAATATACATTTGGTCTTTTGCCGGTAGTGTCCCTCTTCCAAACCAGCAATAATGTATCTTAGCTGGAATCAACATCTCAGAACTACGTTTTATACAAAAATTATCTGTTTTTTTTTCATGCCTAATCAAAGGATAGACAATATAATCAATTGTTTCATCTATAGCCAGAATTTGATTAATTATTTCATTATAATGTACCGTAGTAATCACAATCACATCATTATTTTCCCTACATGATAAATAATTTGCAAAAGAACCTACCGAAATCTCTTTCTTTTGTATTCTATACTTTTTATTATGTAACTCTACATTATTATCAATCAAGTACGAAATGCAAGATAAATTTATTTTTCCATTACACGAATCAACAAAAGCCTGAAAATAATTTCCTATTCCCCAACAAACTATATTTTTCTTTTTCATGAGTTCAAATAACCCATCCATTGTTGTACACTCTAATTGCATTTACTTCTCCGTTTCTGGTTATTCCCTCGTATTTTTTCTTATTACAACTTGCTTAAAAAGATACTATCTAATGTTTCAAATTGATTGCATCCTAAGTCTATCAATGTTTTTATAATTTCCTTTTGTGCGATTCCACCTACTGCTATTAGAATCTTAACGCAATTAAGATCATTTTTTTCTATATCATACACAGATACAACCGGTATATTACATACCTTCTCTTTTTCATTTGGTCTAGAAGATATAACTATGCATTCCACTTTCTTATCTTGTCCCTTTTGTTGTAAATATTTCAAAAATGCTTTCCCATATTTTCCCGCACCATATATATAAATTTTGTCATTTTTTTCTAGTACACTTTGCAAATACTCTTCATAATTATCCATGGTATTTACCACTTTTTCCTGCATTTTTCTTAGTGGTCTAATGATATAGGTATTATTTTCAAAATAATCTTGTATAATTTGATTCATATATAATAACTTAGTAAGTATTATAATATCATTACTTTTTAGATTATGAAGAATGCAATCACAGCATTCGTATTCTAGTCTGTCTAAAGTTCTTTGAAAAAGTATATTTAATTTATGGTCTCTTGCATATTGCAAATTATCTGTTATTCCCTGTAACATTTCTATTACCTTTTGCGTATTATATCGAGACACCATAGCTGGAATGCGATAACAGTAAAGATAAGTATCAGCCATCGCAAAATTGCCCGCTGCATGGAGTGCTTTGACCATAAAAACAGGATCTTCATATCGAGAAATATCTGGAAAAAAAATATTATTTGAAATAAGGAACTCTCTATTATAAATAAAAGAAGTAAAACCATAATCTATTTGATACAAGCCATACTCAAATATTTTATCCGAAATCATATTTCGATCTTCGCCCCAGAAATTTAACTCCATTATTCTGTTATTATCATTTCTTTTGCTAAAGCTGCCACATACATTAACTTTATCCTTTTCACAACGTTCTACCATCTTCTTCAAAGCATCTATGTCATAAAAATAATCATCTGCATCCAAAAATGCAACGTACTTCCCCATTGCATTTTTTAATCCATTATTTCTTGCATCTCCAGCACCTTGATTTTTCTGTCGAATCAATTTAATACGCAAATCTTTACTTGCAATTTTTTGAATTATAGATTCCGAATCATCTAATGAACCATCATCAACACAAACTATTTCCAAATCCTGTATTGTTTGTTTCCTTACACTTTCTATGCATTCCTCTATATACATTTCTGCATTATATATAGGAATAATGACAGATATTTTCTTCATTTTTCCCCCATTATGCTTGGATTATCCTTCACACCTAAATTTCATAACCATAACACCACCAAATGTATTCTTTCACATATTCAGTAAGATCCATATGTTCTGTCAGTCTTCCAACTCCGCTTTTTCTTAATTCTATATCTTTCCACTGCATTGATAAACACTTTTGAACACAAGGATAAATTGGAGTTTCATGAGCATCCATTTGACTTTTGGCTACTATATTGATATTAGATATATTAAGTTTTTCTAATATACGAATAGATATTTCTTTTATAATAGTATTAGTTGGATGTCCAATATCAAAAAATAGTTTTTCCTTCCTATAATGATTGACGATAAAATCATATATTTTAATATCCCAACATACTTCTCGTTCTTTTATTTTTTTCATATACATATTAAAATTGGTCATAATATATTTTTCATCAATTGCATTGTCGTCTTGCACAAATTTACATATTTCTTCTACATTCATTCCTTTTTTCTTACATTCATCTATTACAATATCTGCATGTGGAAACATACCATTGGTATTTACCCCATTACTTAGAGGCGGATTATTTTTATTATACTCTACTTGAGGAAAAAATGCTTTTCCCAAACCGTATAAATGAGGTATTGTAATATCCAAGACTTTTGAATTGATTATCTGACGAATATATTTATCAGATAAATATATTCCATATGCATTGTTTTCCTGAATGTCTTCATGAATCCATACATCACAATTTTTTAATACTTCTTTCCGAATTTTATGTTCTGTATTGTTACATATTAATGGATTATAATAAATATAATATTCTTTATTAAAATATTCACACGACTCTAAGTATTCTTTTACAATACTCATATGACAGTTTCCGTGAAGCAATACCATTTTCCGATCAATTAACGGATAAAAAATAAAGTCTTCAAATTCACGCAATTCCATATTCCTTAATTGTTCTGAAATAGCAAGGAACGTGTTTTCTGCCGTAGCAATGATTGTAAAAATACCTTTCATATTTTCAGCACTTGGTTCATAAACTGGTCTGTCGCAAAAAGATGTTACCTGACAACGATTATTAAAAAAGTTTTCTACTACGATTTGTCTTTGTTGCAATTCAAACATACATTTTGCAGCATCAAATCCTGTTCCAAATATTGCAATTCTATGATATTTCAAAAATGCTAAAGATATCATTTTCCCCCCCTAAAATTTATCTTCTTTTTAGCAATTGAAAATTACTTCCTGTAAAGAAATCATTTTATATTTGTCCCCTAATTCTTTCTTTATTTCATCATAATAAAAAAAAGATGTAACAACCAGTATATCATGTTTCGGTAATGTTTCTTCCGGCAAAAAAACAGGTATATCAATATTTAATTTATCTTTTTGCTTATCCACTAAAAAAGATATCTCGACATCTGTATCTTTCATCTGCACAATAAGGTGTTTTGCAAACATACTGTATCCATAGATTCCTATTTTCTTAATATTTCTATTGATAAAATAAGTTCCAATACATATATCATTTTCTGCCAGTCGCAGCCATTCATCTAAAGCATTCATATACAATTCATATTTGTCAGCTCGTTGTTTTATCATCATATTTTTTTTAGAAATACTTGGCTTTTCTCCAATGTCAACGTAATCTAAATAGGTACTTTTTGCCTCTTTTAATGCAATTAAATACTCATATTTATATTTTTGATCAGGTTCTAAATGCATGCCTTCTCCCCATTCATTCCATGCGTTGATAAAAACCATTTCGTTTCTTTCACGTTCACTTTTGGCTAATAATTGAATCAAATATTTTTCAAATAGCTCTGGTGTATTATTAGTAAGCACAATCCCACGTTTTCCCCTTCTAGGAGTATCATCATAACCTACTATTCCACTGTAATATGTTTTCCTTTTTCCACTCTGTTGGTTATCTAAAATACACTTCCATAATTTTGCATAATCAATTTGAGTCACACCATTAGTCTGCATTTCTTTTTCGAATACACCTAATTCACTTCCTGGCTCTCTGATAAACTCTGCATCTACCTTACATTCTCCTTTGCAATCGCCACCAATAATATATATTCCAGGCCAACCAGCTTTTTTTGCACAATCCTGCCAGTACAAAATCATTTCATTTAAACACGAAATCATACTTGCTTTGTATATAATAAATACTGGTTTCCCATCTAATTTTATATAACGATCATCCAAGAAAAATTGATTTAGATAATCAAAATGATTTTTCCATTCTTTTTCTTCACCGTATTTTTGTTCTAATAAAATGGCATTTTCCTGTTTACCTTTTTTACCTTCACATAAATCAGTCCACACATTTACATTTTCCATTTTTGTCCATGAGCGAGCCCATGTTTCATTAGCCCAACAAAAACAATATGGCATATCAACATCTTGCCATCTTAACAAGTTTTCTGCTGGTTTTTCTAAAATCTGTCTGCCATCTTTAAACCAATAATGATACATACATGCACCATCTATACCATATTGCTTCATAAGATTTGCCTGCCAGAGCATAGTTTCTTTTTGAAGTAAATCATAATAATATTCATTGAATGGTATATGCGGTTGATAATGATTCTCAAACAATTTTATAGCATTACGGGCACTAACCCAATCTGTAAAACCTTCCCCCCACCATTCATTATTTTCTTTTACAGCATGAAATTGAGGAAGGTACATTGCAATTATCTTCATATTACGTAAACTCCAAAACAACTTTTTCTACACAATTTAAAAAACTCTGTTTTCATCATTTCTTTCAGTAACATCTAATTAACTACAAAAATAATCATCTTTTTCGAATTCTCCCTTTTTACAAATTACCTGATAGCAAGTATTCTAAATAACCACTTTTCTCTAGGATAATCATATTATTCATGATTTTATATTGAATCAACTTTTCAGATTCTATCTCAGACTTTATCCATTCAAAATTGGTATTGCTTTTTGTAATTTTTAATATATAGTTACTTTTTCTGCAGGCGAAAAAATAGCAATCTTCTGTCTCACAATATCCATAATACTTTGTCCAGTTATTATTATCATATTTAAAATCTTTTGGATAGTCCTGCATAACTTTTACTTCATACGTTTCCTTATCAAGTATTAAAATATCCTCTCCTAAAGAAGGTAATATGACGAAGCTATCATTAGTACTGCATATCCTTGCAACGCAATTTAAAGATTTGTGCCATTTTTGTATAGTATCAATAAATTTTACTTCTTCTTTTACATTCCATTTTATTATTGTTCCGTCTTCCAGCAGAATGTAAATATTTCCATTGTCTACTATTGCATGTATTGCATTATGCCACTTTTCTTTCAGGAAAACAGTATCCCATTTTCCTGTTGATATATCAAACTGATATACTTTGTTTCCTTCCTTAGGGATAAGATAATATTTGTTTTCATATTTGCATCCTGTAATCACTTCATATTGATTCTGCGGATAAGATACTTTACATATACTTTTACTCACTGTGTCATATATAGTTAGTCCCACTGTGCGATCAAATATAAACACTTGTCTATTTTCAATAGCTAATAATGCAAAATTACCATCGTTTTTCTTATTACAATCTATTTGTACGTATGTTACTTCTTGTAAATCCAAAGAGTATTCGCACATATATTTCCCAAATATTTCCAGTGCGTATATTTTTCCATCTGACTCTGTAATCAGGTCAAATGCATTATTTCTGTACAATTCCTTGTTTTTTATCTTCATGATTAAGGTTTCTTTACTTTTCAAATCTAAAGAAACAGGAATTGCTTCCCTAGCAGAAAAAAATATTAATCTATTGTCTTTTTTAATACAATTTCTAAATATTATAGTTTCCATACTACAATTACCCTTATCCTTCTAGAAATTTTTGTTTTAAGAAGTCTTTAATTCTTTCCCCATTTTTACCATCAAAATGTTTCACACATTTATTAGCATTTTGCTTTCTTATTTCCAATTTATCATCTTTTTCGTTAATAACGATACTTAGGAATTTTTCTATGTCCTGATTACTTCTTGCAGAATAGTTACATTCATCAATCTCTTTATGATATGGTATATCAGATTTATCCCTGTACAATAGGCACATCGGCTTTAGTAAAGGTAATGCAGAGCATGTAATTCCACAATAAGCATCTGTAATAATCGCATCAGCTAGTGAAAAAGCAGAATCATAGGTTAATGATTCGTCAAATATAATATTTTTACTTTCTTCACAATATATTCTCAACTCATCCACATCATTATTACTCCATAATCCTGATGCTATCAGTTCACTAATAAGTGTCTTATGTGGTCTAAAAATAAAGCCAATTTCCGGATGCTCATAGGCATATTGAAATAGAAACTTACCATACAAATCAATCGTAACATCTGAAGTTATTCTTCCATCATGTATGCCATGATCCGTTGTCCATAAAATCACTTTTTTTCCATTGATTTTACTCCATTCCTCTGGATAATCTTTTGACTGTAAATTTTGATAAATACCATCATATTTCGCATTTCCCATTTCGACAATGTTGTCCATACAAAAACCTGCATTTTTCATGTCATTGTACATTAGAGAATCAAACAAATAGTAATCGGGATAAAATCTTCCAAAACCAAACATTTGAGTCTGAATAAAAGAACTCCAACTGTGCGCATATCTAACAAGCTGCATGGATGCTACCACTATTAACTTACAATATTCTCTGCATTTTTCAATTTGAGAAAAAGAATCATACGGATGATTTACTACCAGAATATCCGGTTTATCATTTTCTATATCATATTCGTTAAGTAATACGTACTGGTATTTTTCTTGCTCAATAACGCTACGCATCTTGTCAGACAAATTACTGTTCGACATTATAATCAACAAGTCTATCTCTGCATCTTCTTTACAAGAACTGCATATTGTATGAATGGAATTCCAAGTTGCTTGCGAAAAATTCAAAATACGTATTTTTATTGTCTTTTTACTCTTCTCATTATCTTTGATGCTAAGTATATTATGTAAATAAAATGGTTTGAAATCAGGTAATCTATAATCATTAAAATTGTAATTTTGAAAATCTAAAACATTTAATATATGACTTACATCGCAAAAGGTTACAAGATTTTGATATAAATGGCTATTTATCTTTGTGTCTTCAACGGATAAAATAATATAAGTATTCTTTCCATAGATTCCTTTTAGTTGTGCTTCATTAATGATAGAAGAATCCGTTTTACATAAATTATTATCTACTATTGCTGTCATAGATATTTGAAACTCATTTTCTATCACTTGTTTTATATATCTGCCATTTTTCCCATAAGGGTAAATAACAAAACTTTTTTCTCCATTATTAATCAATCCAGCAACCTTTGCTTTTAATAAATCAATATTCATTATATAAATTCCCCTAAATTTTTTCAGCCACAATCCTTATTATTTGTGGGTCAGCCCCCTGATATGGTGCAAAGCCTCTCGCCTCTTGGCAAAAATTAATTTTAAAACCTAAATCTACTAACTTTTGTATTAACACTTCTTTTCTTATAAATCGTCTGAAATGTCCCTCATAATAATATGAATCCTCAGCTACTTTCTCACCTTTTCCATATAATTCATCATTCACACTTCTCGTTTCAATGAAAAATCGTCCACCTTCTTTTAATACTTTGTAAACATTGTTGATAACTTCTGTTTCCTGCTCTTTATTAATTGCATGCAACGAAAATCTGCTATAACAATAATCATATTGTCCTGCAAAAATTGCTGTAGAGCATACAAAGTCATCGCATATAAAATAAATATTATCTTCAGCATTTTCACGTCTGAGTTTGTCTATAACTTCTGAAGAAGCATCGATTGCCGTAACATTCATATGATTTTCATAAAAAAATAGACTATCTCTCCCATTTCCGCATCCCAAATCTAAGATTGTTCTTTCCTTTACCAACTGCTCATTTACCCACTGTGCAAACAAAGAAGGCTTCTGTGGGGCTTTATTCAAATCATAATATCTATTCCAATATCCCGTATCACGGTCAAAATCAGTTTGATATGCTGGAGTAAATCTCAGTATTTCCTTTACAACTGCTTCTACGGATTTACTTCCGTCATTAACGATCCTAATATCTGGATTTTTAGGATATTCTACTTTCAAATCCATTCCCGTTACATTACTTATATTTCCCTTTTTGTAAGCAGAATAAATTCCTTTTTGATTTCTTTTTTGAAGAATTTCAGTTGGAACATCCAAAAATACCTCGACATACCTTTTATTATTTTTCCTATTCCATTCTCTCACATTATCATACATTGCTATTGTACAACAAATTACAAAAATGTTTTGATCTGTTAACATTTTGCATATTTGGGCATACTTCATTGCTCTTTTTCTGCGTTCTATATCTGAATAGCCTACGTTTTCGTCAACAATCTGTTTTAAAATATCTCCGTCTAAAAGAACTACATTTTCTCTTGTTCTTTTTAACTCATAATATAATCTGTTCCCTATCGTAGTTTTTCCTGCCCCAGATAGCCCGGTTATCCAATACAAAGTTCCTTCATTTTTCATTTCAATCCCCTTTACCCAAAGTATCAATTACTTCAAATAGTGAAATTATCTGATATTCATCTGTCAAGCATGTATAATCTTTTCTTAACTGCTCTTCCTCAATCCATGCAGTTGTGACAATTACACGACTCTTTACAGGCACCTCATATAAACCAATTATTTTTATTGGCGCATTCAATTTTTGTGCATTTCTATCAATAAAACACTCTACCTCTATTGAAGAGTATTTTAGTTCTTCCAGTAAATTTAAACCAATCTGCCCCATACCATAAATTGCAATATTAGTAATCCCTTGCTTGCAAAAATAATCTGTAATCTTATATCCTTTTATTTTAAGATTCAGCCACTTATTAGTGTATGATAATAAATTCATTTTTTGTTGTAGCAGGCTCTGCCCTTGATCTATTTCACATTCAAAAACAGAAAATTGTTCAGGTATACAGTCCAATTGATATTTTTCATTCACATCAATGAGCATACGCATAATATTTGGTGTCAACCTTAATTGTGACAGTATCTTTTTTACATTTTCACTTGCTTTTTCTTGCATCAATTGGCAATTAACAATCTCTTCTGTCTGAATTAACCTTTTCGGATGAATCTGCTGACCCGTATGTACAGTAATACTGTCCGCAATTTTGTGCCATTCATGGCACCATTGTTCCTGGTTTAGGATTTTTTTATAATAAGTTCCTTTATAACTTTCGATGTTGCCGTCTAATATTTCATTGGATTTTTGTAAAAGTTCATCCACTGTAGAAACTACATTAGCACCATAATTTTCCACACCGCGACCTGTTATTGATAACATTAAATATGGTATTTCATATTCTTCTGCAATTGCAGCTCCAAAAGAAGACATTGGAAAAGATACAATATATAAATCACAAATTCTAACTAAATCATCTATATCACTTCTATTAAGATATCCTACTGATTTAACTAATCCACTTGTTTTATGATCTAAGTCTTTCCACTTTTCTTCATTTGGGTTAGGTCCGACAATTATATATTGCGTATCACCTTTTCTACACTCAATAAGTCTTTCCGCAAATTTGAAAAAGTTACAATCAATTGCCTCATGAAACTTAAAACTTTCTCCGATAGATAAGACTAGTTTCTTCCGACTATCAATTTCGTATTTTCTTATTACAGCGTCTTTATCAAAATAAGCTTTACATGCATTACCCTCACTGTTTTCTATTTTATCAACAATTCTTCCACCATTAGGAAATTGTAAAAGTTTACTTTTATTGCTATCTGTCCCTCGGAAATTTATTGTCTTAATGACATCATACTGCATAAGATTGATAACGATATCTGCAACTTCATAGCCAAATGAAAATTTAAAATTTGCATGATTATATAAAAATACAGGTATATTCCAACATGAATTGCTATATGCCAAATTAGGAATTATATCGTACATATGTTGTAGTAAAATGACTTTAGAAAAGTTCTGTGAAATTACTAAGAGCTGCTTTGCTTTTTCAATATACGAGCCTTCAAGGAAAAAAATTTTCCCACCAGATATTTTTACAGCATTATTTAAAAAAGCAGGAACATCTTCTGCTGTGAAATCTGTAAAAACAATAGAATACTTAATATTTTTATCCCATTGAATCCAATTATTTGCAATAACTGCATGTCCCCCTATATTCCCAGCCTTGGTCATAACAAATAAATATTCATTTTCCTTAGGGTTTTTATCTAATTCAATAGTAATTGTATTACTGATTTTATACAACTTTTGTTCTAAAAAATCACTACTATATTTTCCCGTAACATATTCGCTATAAATTAGTCCCTGTAATACTACAAAATCCAATTGTTCTTCAAAAGTCAACTGACTGTCCCATAAATTGTCCATCTGTTCTAATGCTTGAAAATTTAACTCTATTCTTTTTTTAACATCTTTCACATTTCCGTATATATACTTTCCCATAATTTATTTAATGCCTTTATTTATTTCCCAATTGTTGTGCTGGCAATACTCTAGACACATCATTTCTTAATCCAACACAATATGCACAGGAAGAACTACTTTTTTTGTTAAACATTTCCATTAATAATTCTCTTTTTCTTTCAATAGATATGCTCTCATCCAACAGTGGAACATATTCACCTTCTATTTTAGGAATTATCCCATTTTTAATTCTCCAAAATGACCGAGAGCAACAATGTAACTCTCCATTATTAATTACAAAATATTTACCTAATCTATGTATACATCCCTGTGCATTCTTTTCTCTATCCTGTTCATTATCCCATTTCATAGTTTGATCTGTAAAATCAATCCATCCATCATAGTACAAAGAATCTCCATAAAATTTTGATACTCTATAATTTATTCTTCTATCACAAAGCTTTTTTTCTATACTATCTATTCTTTTTGATAAATTCTCACCATAATTACTCAATACTATTTTTGTTTTTTCACGATTCTCTTCAAATAAATCTAATATTTCATCCGGTATTTCCATAGTTCCATTGGTTACAAAATCAACACTTTGAGTTATTTGATTTAAATATTTGAATGTTTCTTGTAATATTAATTTTAAATCAACATTTAATAGTGGTTCCCCCCCTGTAACTGTAAAATGTTCTACCGAGTCTACTACTTGGAAATAAATTTCTAACACTTTCTTTGCTTCTTCATATGACATATTCTTTGGATCTTTATAATATGGAATAAAGGCTAAGCAATGCTTACATTTCAAATTACAATATGTCGTTATGTTAAGGGCTGTTCTCTTTATATTTGTCATGGTCGTCTCCAATTTTTTCATTTTAAACAATACTTCTATTATGATGCATAATTAATATTTGCACTTCATAAAATTCATCTTACAGCTTATATCTCATGCCAATCCATTCTGTGTTCATTTTCAATTCAGTAAATTGCAAATGATTATAAAAAGTAATTGCTTTGTAATTATTTTTATTGACCATCAATTCAATTGTTCTTATTCCTCTTGTATTAGCCAATACAATAATTTTTTCCCACAAAAAATTTCCAATTCCTTTATTTTGCCATTCTTTTTTTATTGCTATAGAGCTAATAAATCCTGTTTCCTCATTATTCATGTAAACAGCACAATTTCCTATATCTATATCGCCATGCTTAACATAGAATACTTCTGCATTTGCTGATAACTTTTTTGCATACTCTTCTATATTTACTCTTTCCGATAACTTAGGTATGATATCGTCATCCAACTCCCAAAGTATTTTTTCTAACCTCTTACTGTCACTCGGTGGTTGAACATGTTCAATTGTTATATCATTCATACAATGTATACCTATCTAACATTTGATTAATTTTTTCAGGTGAATTAAACATCATCACATCTATAATTGATAATCCCGGCTCAAAATCATTACCTTTTTGTGGATACTTATATAAATCAATTTTTTGAAAATACAAATTGATATGGTTTTTTTGATACTTTTGAACGTCAAAAAATTCTTTACCACCTGGTGGATTCCAATATTCATCAGCAGTTGGAATTGCTTTGCATATATTTAACGCCCATTCATCAGCACTACATACCTGTTCAATTTCTAAATTCATATCTCGAAATACTTCTATCGGGGTATCAATGCGTAAATAATGTTCTATTTTATCTAATGCTGCCTTATCTAAATCCGTAATTGAGACATATGGTGTTCCAAATATATCCTGTATCATTTTAATTACTTCATAGTAATAGGGTGCCTTTCTATAATGCTCTAATTGGGCTAATATTTTTTTCCCCCACTCTAAAGAATTATTTATTTCTATATCTTTTATAAATGTTTTTTGTTCATGTTTTTTAAGTGGAACTGATATGTACTGCCAGCCACCATTGGGTTTCAATATCCTGTTTCTCTCAATCCACCCATGACGAATAAATTGTACATCATCCAACAGAATAAATTTATCTACATGCTTAATTAATGAAATATATCCTAAATAAGGAAAAAAATACGGCTGCATAATTCCCAGTCTCATAATAGTTCCTCCCTACTCGCACAACAGTTTCATTTCATCAAAAGCATTTCGAGCCAATGCTTTTATATTTGGAATATTTTTTTCTAATCGTTCATGTATTTCAGACAGGTTATTGATACAATAATCTATTGTATGTTTTATTTTTTCTAAATCTTTGGGTTCACATACCAGTTCACCCACGCCAGCCAAATTAGCAAATCCATACATTTTTGTACTGGGTATGAAACTTCCTTCATAATTAATAAACACAGTAGGAACATTTTGACTGATTGCTGCTACAGATGCATGCACTCTTCCTGTTACCATCATATCAAATTTTCCTATAATGCTCTTTGTAATCTTCGGGAGATATGGGCCATCCAGTAGTATAATATCATCTTGATTCCTAATTTTTTCTCTTTTTATAACCACGTCTCTTAACTGTTTTAATATAGGATAATCTCTTCCATTTATTAATCTAAAATTGGGTGGAAGTTCAAAACCATTTGTATGCGAAATCAATATTACAGTCGCATCATAATTATTAATTATATGTTCTATTGTCTTTGCAAATATTTCATATTGCCAATCTTCTCTGGGCCACATATCATATGGTCCTACTGGCAAATTAAATCCTCCAATGGTAAATCCAATCTTTTTTTTATTTTGATATGTTATTTTATCAATTAACTGATTCACCCTATCGTTTTCCATTTCTGTCAAATCGGGTGTATATAAAAATGCAGGGCAGGCAAAGTCTTTTACATTTTCAGATTCAAAATTCCATTTCTTTAAGTTTTGGGTAGAAGTGGGTTCTCTATTAATTATCAAATCAAAATGACTGTAAACTTCCTTGGCAAAATCAATATTTTTGCACGTATAAAATGGTCCCGGTGTTCCTGCAAATAAAACTGTCTTTACTCCCAAAAGCTGTGCTGTGCGCATTTTATACAAATCAACTTCAAATCTATCTTTTCCAACATGTTCAGCATTATCTCCCCACATATCTCCTGAAACATTAATCAGCAATGAGGATTCTAAAACTGTGTTCATAAATGGTGTAAATTTACCAATACTATTTTGTTTAAAATTCTTAGCCAATTCATACTCATTTTTTGCATTTTCTAAGTCTTGTTCTTTCCAACTGTAATACCATTCCATAGGAAGAACCGTAATCTTTTCTGCTTTGCAAAAGTCTTCTGTCATTTGAAAAGTAGTAATAATTTCTGCTTCGCGAAATACTCTATGTAACTCGCGAAATAATGGTTCAATAATATAATAATTTCCAATGTTACCGTATTGTAATCTTCCCCAATGTAGCGTACACAAACCTGTCACAAATATTTTCATTTCCCATTATCCTCGCACTATATTTACAATATTATTAATTTGTTTTTCTTCTATTTTTTCAAAAAATGGCAATACAAGTACTTTTTTAGAAAGTTCCCTTGCACAATCCAGTTCATCATTTTTATATTTATTTCTAAAGCATGCCTGATCTGAAGTTATTGGATAAAAATATTTTCTTGGATAAATATTTTTTTTTCGAAGTTTACCATACAGTTCATCTCTAGTACACCCATGCTCATTTTCTATTAAAATTGGAAAATATGCATAATTTGATGTGGCTTCACTATTTCTATCAAAAAAACGAATACCTTTTGTATCTTTTAATTTTTCCTTATAATATTCGTATCTCTCTTTTCTATTAGCTAATACATCTTCTAAATGATTCAAATTGCACAATCCCATAATTGCGCAAAATTCATTCATTTTGGCATTTGCTCCTACATCAGCTACAAGCTCCTCTCCTCGTATGCCAAAATTTTTTAGATTATATAGTTTTTCATATAATTTATGATCTGAAAATGTTACTGCTCCACCTTCTATCGTATTGAATACTTTAGTTGCATGAAAGCTGAATATGGATGCATCTCCATAACAGCCTATTCCTTTTCCTTTATATCTCACTCCAAAAGCATGTGCTGCATCATAAATTACTTTCAAATTGTATTTGTCAGCAATTTTCTGTATTTCTTCAATATTACATACATTACCATATACATGTACTGGTACAATTGCTACTGTATGTTCTGTAATTAAATCCTCTATTTTTGTTTCGTCTATTGTTCCATCAGAAAGCTTTACATCACAAAAAACAGGTTTTAATCGATTTCTCACAATGGCATGTGTTGTTGAGATAAAAGTAAATGGTGTGGTAATAACCTCTGAACCTTCCGGAAAGCCAAATGCCTGAATTGCCATTTCAAGAGCCATATGTCCATTTACCATTAACGATAATTCTGGAACACCCAAATATTCTCTTAATTTTTCTTCTAGCTCTTTGTGATACTTTCCCATATTAGTAAGCCAGTGGCTATTCCATAATGGTTTTATCGCTTCTATGTATTCTTCATATGGTGGCATTGACGATTGTGTCACCAGAATTTTTTCATCACTCATTATTTATTCCCCATTTACTAATTCACTCATGAAATAGCTAATCTTTATTCTAAATACTCTAAAACATCCGCATTCTGTATCATTACCGGTTTCCCCGTCTTCTGATACACCTGTACTACACTACTAAAATCTCCATAATATCCATCGCTCAATACCACTGCCCTATCCACATCACTTGTATCATCATAAATCCCCCAACCTTCTTCTTTATACCGCTTTACAAGCTTTTCATATTCTACCCACAGCTTTGGTCTCATGGAAGATACGGTACTTTTTATTAACGGATGTGGTCTCCAAAGTAATGCTACTTCATCCTTATTTTCCCTAAAGATTCTAAATACATCCTTCATCTTCTCCAGCATTTTTTCATTGTTCTCCAACAATGCTGCAATACTGGTATTATAAAAGATAATCTTCTTCCAACTTCCATCCGGTTTCTGTATAATCTTTAACCACTCTTTGGGTATTTCCAAATCTTCCTTCTTTGTATTTAATACCTTATCAATTTTCGGAGATCCCAGCCCAAGGAATTTTTCTTCCAGATATTTTCTATCTAAATGATTTCCCTGCAGTCCATTTTCCTGTGCTGCTTTCAGATATTCATTTACATAGATTTGCTTCATCTTTTCAGACTGTACAATTACCTTATCTGCATTGATAACTCCGGGAGTCCAGATAAAGTGCTTCATCTGGTCAATAGTACCCTGATCATCCGGTTCAATTTCCTGCAATACAAAATACGGTATATACACCAGTTTTTCCGTATATTTTTTTAAATTACTGCTAAAATATCTTGGGTGTACACATGTTACCAGGTTCCAGTCATCATAGGGATTATGGATATAGATTACATCCGGTTTTCTTTCTTCGAAGTTATAACTCTGCCAGTCTATTACTTCGATATTCTTCGGATATTCATTACCTTCATAATGCATTTGCCCAAGGCTTCTATCCGGGTTTCTGTCATAATATGGGATAGGTACACAATAAGCATCACTTTCCGGATCTTCCTTTGCTGCCAGATAGACACTTTCAAGAGAATCCCACATGGATGCCTTGTATGGGAAAAAGACAACTTCCTTTCGAACAGAAATATCATTTTTTACACTGTTTTCGATTCGAAGAAGCTGCTTTTTTAGATTTTTATAGATTTTATTGGCATTGTTGTCTGTATTGTTTTGCAATGCTTCATAGATTTGATATACTAAATCGCAATAATCCTGTATATAGGAAATGGTTACACAATCTTCTTTTTCCAGTGTTTCTATTGCATTTCCTATACTGACTGCGCACTCCTGGCATTGTGCCAGCATGTCCTGCGCGGCTACAGAATTATTTCTGTCGATATGCTCTTTGATTTGTTCATGTGCTTCATGCAATGTCTGGATCATGTCCAGTATTTCATTTTTCTGTGCCTTCCTCATATTATCCCCTTATACCTGTACATATATCCTTGCATTTCTTCCCTTTGTGCAGCAATTCATAACCACACAATATAGAAATTCATTACGCCGATGCGGTCCTGCATCCTTTTCTCTTTAACACAAAAGGAAGTGGCACTTATTCCACTTCCTTAGATATACTGTCGCTATAATACTATTCTGAAAAATAGCTGCTGCCTACATACAAAGTCATTCTCATACATCACTTGATTCCTTCATACTCCCCAGTATATCTTTGGAATGTTCCCTTTACTTATAACTATTCTAGCACATTATTATGTAAATTGCGATATTTTTTTGCATTTTTCTGAATTTTTATATTTTAGCATGTATTTGATGTTTTAATTTTATCCTTAGTCAACAGAGCTTCTCCTCATTCATATTCTGTTCATAATTCTTTTCAGAATTGTTCAAAATATCAACACGATTTAGACACGAAACTCTCCTATACTATAATCATAAGATGCAGCAATGCAAAGGAGGATGCAATAAGCACCCACCTTAAATCAAGTGATAATAACATTACTTATAATAACTTTTTCATAATAATGCCAAGTAGTCTTTTGATTACTTGGCATCCTCCCTTTTATAAGGCTTTTTATTCTGTTTCCATAAAGTTCACGAAATCGCCTGGTAAAATTATCTTTACATTTCCTGCCTGATAATCTTTTATATTTCTTGTAACGATATAATCCATATTTTTCCTTGAAGCTACTTTTTCAACAACAGCGTCTTCATAGTCATTGACAGAAGACACCAGCGCTTCTATACAATCCTCCGCAGTTACTTCCAATATTCCAACAAGCAAAAATAATTTCTCCATAATTTTCTTTGCTGCTTCTGTATCATGCAGATATTTTCTTATCAAATAGTATATATCTGTTGCGCAGCTTGCAGTAATATACATATCAATACTTTGATTTGCTGCCATTAGAAATATTTTTTCTGCATCTTCTTTCCATGGTTCTCTTGAAGTCAATGCATCGATAATTACATTTATGTCTGCAAGAATTTTCATTTATTTTGTACCAAGCCTTTCTGCCTTTGTTTCATTGAAATTTGCATTCTGCGGTAAAATACCGAACAAAGACTTTGCTGTTTCCACCCTATTCTGGTTTGGATTTGTCAGTTTTGCAACTATTTTTCCATTCTTTGTAATAAATACATCTTCAGTTGCTGATAATAGCAAATATTTTCCAAGATTATTTTTTAATTCTGTTGCTGTAATTGACATGATACCACTTCCTCTCTTCGTACTATTATTATACTTATTTCGTACGATTTTATCAATGATTTTGGCTAAAATATTATCTGTACATAAAAAAACTTATAGAAAAGTTTCTTTATAAGGTCCTTATTTTTACAGTTAATCTGTATATATATTCAGGCAACCCTCTTTATCCTCAAAAGGCAAAATCCTCTACCCTCACCTATTTTCTCTTTCAAGGCATCTTTGAACTTCCTTCAAGGTTCTTGGCTTACTCTTTATTTCTTCCCACTTATCTCGATATTCCTCTATTTTCAAGGCTTTCTCCTTGGTTTGATTGCGAAAGAAAAAGACCTCATAGAACGGTTTTTCCGCCCTACAAAGTCTTTGTTTTTTGATTATTTTGTTAAGTCCTTATGCTAAAGAATTTTGACCTTTAGGAATAAAATTCTTTGCCTTAGGATATGGAAAATTTGACCTTGTATGGGTATTATAACGTGCTCACCATATTTTTTCGAGATCTATATTATGATATTGACTATTCTGTTGTACTAAAGATAAAATATATGGCATTATTGTCATTATGACACTTATCGCAATCAAAAAAAGTCCCATTTTTATATGTTTACCACCTTCTTTTGATTTTCCGCATGTCCACTTTAATAACTGTTTCCAAAACTTTTGTCCCTTCTTTTCCATTGCAACATTAAGAACAGCAACAATATATAAATCTGACCTAACTATATATATTAGAAATACTCCTGTAAAAAGCAAACCAACCATCTGAAACATTGCATACTGCCCTGAAGGATTGGTAAAGTATGTTTGTATCGGACCATTAATTATTATCTGTTGTTTCAAATAATCAAATTTAATTTGACTGTTGTAAATCGGACTATTAATAATACATATTAATATTGGTATTAACCAAACAGATACCATATTAAAAATTCCTATTTGTTGTAAATTCTTATCATACAAAATCCCATTCTTTTTTCCTTTATAATATATCGTGCATGTTAATAATTCTATCAGCAAAGATATAACGATAAACCCCAATAAAATCTGCCAACGATATTGTACATATACTCCAACTGCAAAAATTAACACTAATCCTCCCAAGAGTATTGCACCATTATCCGTCTCTCTACTCTTTCTATTTCTATTCCGAGTGTAATTCTTAGATTCATTTTCAATTATTACTTGCTTTTCGATAATTTTAGGTTCATTGTTTTGATTTGCATTAATTATCCCATTATCAGTACTTATATTAACTTGTCCTCCAGAAATAATGAGCTGTATTATAGTCTTTGAACCGCCATCTCTATTTTCTTCCAAGGCATTTCCTCCATTAGTAATTTTCCTATATCAATATAAATAAAACAACATTTTATAAGCTTTTGCTTTTGCCTTATCATGAATCCATTTTATGTCTGGATAAATTTTCAGTGTAATCCACTAAATCATATATAGTATGTGTCCCCTTTAAGATTCCATATAAAATTTTTTGAACATCAATATCATATTCTGCTTCATTTAATGGATTCCATTTTGCACAAATAATAAAATTATATGGTGTCAAATATCGTGTACGAATACATGCCTGATTCTCAATATCAATTACCTTACCATCTATAACAGCCGCACCATCATCATATTCAGCTCTTGTTATTAAATGACCATTAAAAATTGCATATTCTTCATAATAACTTCCCATCTGCTCCACCCAATAGTCTATTTGTTCCTGCGTCATCTCTTCATACAACCCTGTAGCTTCTTCCGGACTTGTTTCAACATACACAAATTTCTTATAATATGCCGAAGATGAATATACAACTATTTTCTTTACCTTCATCTGCTTTCCATCCATCAAGAACCTTTCACTATCTAATCTTTCGAAAGATGAAATCTCATTGTTGCTACTCCCTCTCAACCACCATATTGGGTCTGTCATATTCTTTTTATTTAGCGGATTTCGCAATAATATTTCCAATCTATCAACACATTCTTTAGGATTATTAAATTCCTTCACTCCCCTTACTCCCGGAAATGCTTTTCCAACCCTATAATCAAAAAAGGAATTTGGTGAGTCAAATTCATCTATATCCATTGTGTTTCTTAAATCTATTTCTTGATTCCCATCTTTCTTATCTTCTCCTAGAATATTACTCAACAATTTATCATATCCTGCATTAAAGTCTGTTAAATCTGCATACATTCTCGCTGCTAAATAATTTGGAAGATATGGCATGCCATTCTCATCATATTCATTGACAATTGGAATAAACTTTTCTTGTCTCACATTACCATACACTTGTGATGTTATAATTGCCGATTCCTCTCCAACACCCCCACTTCGGCTATCTGCCTTATATTTATATGATTCATTGCAAATAAGCAAAACTTTGTCTATTGTTTCATCTGCTACAATTCTTTCCATAAAAGCATACTTATCATGTCCTAATCTTAAATCCTTATAATCTATAACAACCTCCACTCCATCTTGTTCTAATTTCTCTTCTAACTTTTTTACCCATTCTTTATTGCTTTCTGGCACCCATGAATATGAAATGAATACTTTCTTACCTGTTACTTTTTTCCGCTCATTACCTTGATAAACATTGTTAACTAGCATGTTTTTTTTCTTTTGGTCTTTTGCCGATTCTATATTATTCATAATTGCATCAATTTTTGCATTTTCTTTTGCTATATTTACCTGCCCACCTAATACATTAAATATAACGGCCGATTTTTTTTCTTTTTCATCATCAAAATATGTAATTCCATCCAAGGTTAAATTTATCGAAATGTTTCCTTCCAAATCAATTACCTGACTTTTGCTTGTTAAACAATTATTAATTATCAAATCATTAAGTATATCATAAACCGCTGTTTCAACACTTGGTATATTATCAAAATATTTATAATTCAGTTCAAAATTATTTTCACCTGTACTATTTCTATAATCTAGTATCTTTTTTAAAAATACTTCACTGTCTTTTCGCATATTCATTCACTCCTACTTAATACAATTCATAATAAATTCCTGAAATTTTTGTAAGTTACTTGATAAAGTAGGAATACCATTTACAATCGTCATCATTGGAGCAATTAATGCTATGCAATTTCTCAGTCTACTTACTTTAGGCTGCGGTTTTGCTAATTCTTCCCTTGCCATATCAACAATATCCATAATTTCTTCTGCATCCTCTTTTTTTAATTCAGACAAATTATTTTTTATTTCTCCTATAATTGCATCCAACTCATTATTACCAATCCCATTATTCTGTATTGCATTAACATTTCCATTATCTTTTGCAATATTAATCTGTCCTCCTGTTACATTAAATGTCATATTGCTTCTTCCATCCATACTACTTTTTCTCCTCTCTTTCATTGCTTGATATTCTTTTACTATATCATTCAGCATAAGTTTAAGATAATTTTCAACATCTATATATAAAAAATTTCTAATAACTCCTGGTTGTTCTTATATATTGAATAAATAATTTGCAAAATCAAAAAATTCCAATTTTAAAATAAAAACTTATGTAATTTTTAACATTATTTATATAATCATATCTGTCTTCACCACTCTTATCCGTGCAATACTTCCTTAGAATCTCATCCAAGTTATTTTCATCCGTTACATCAATCCCCCATGAAATGGCATAAAACAATGTATCCTTTTGTCTATACCCCAATTCCAGCATCAATGCTTCTAAAGAAAAATAAGAATTATCCTACATGCTACCAAAAGCAATTTTCGAGTTGAATTTTCGACCAATACGTGTTATATTGATTATACAAAAAGGGGGCTACCGATAGACGGTTGACCCAAAATTGTTTAGCTAAAAATAGCCGCTCAATGAGGTGACCTCAAAAAGTTAGACTTTTATTGCGTAACAGATTGATTTCTGTTACGCATTTTTTATGCAACCATGAGAGCTAGTCTGTATTGTACAGGACTTTTCCAGCCTAATTTTTCTTTTATTCGCTGTTCATTATAATACTTTATATATCGTTCTATTTCTGACTTTAATTCTTCATAGCTATAGTAAATAATTCCGTAGTAAATTTCCTGTTTAGGCAATCCAAAGAAGTTTTCCATAACAGAGTTATCATGGCAGTTCCCTTTTCTTGACATGCTTTGAAAAATACGTTCTTCCTTTAGTCGACGAGAATAAGATTTCATTTGATAAGTATGATTCTACCATATGAAGTTTAAATTCAAAAAAATATGTTTCTTTTTTTCGACTTCGCTTTAACCTTTCATCACCGAATTCTTGATAGTTATGAATCCACTGTCGAACCTGCTTTTGACTTTTAATGTTGTATTTTTAGCTAGCGTAGTCGAACTTGTTTTACCATAAAGATATTCGAACACCACTTTTTTCATAAATTCAAAAGTATATTTAGCCATAAGAAAACCGACCTCCAATCGTTAGATTTTAGGTCTAACTTTTGGGGGGGCACCTCACAACTTACCAGGTCGGGACGGTTATTTTTGTGTTTTGTTGTTATCCTTACCAAAGGAATACCCTAATCCAAAGCAGGTTAAGCTGAAGCTTACCACCGCAATAAAATTAACAATACTCATATGGCTTAGCCCTCCTTTCCAAGAAATCAATGACTTCTTTAGATTCCCTTGCGGGTTTCTATGCAATCAGAGGATCAACTGCCTACCATTATGGTGACACTCAACGAAATTTTATCATAGCATCCTGGCATTTTCAATGTAATATTACTTTCTTATAACAATACCTTAACTTGAAATGGGAAAAATGAAATCTCCATACTTCAAGGTCTTGGCTTTCTCCATCGTTTACTAAAATAGAAAAAGACCTCATAGGACAGTTTTTCCGCCCTACAAGGTCTTTGTTCTCTCAATTATTCAGCCTTACCAACAGAACCGAACAGTTCCATCTTCTCTTTTACTGTAGCCTTGATAGCTTCGAAGCCAGGATTTAAGAGTTTACGAGGATCGAATCCCTTACCTTCCAAGTCCTTACCAGCTTCGATATACTTACGTGTAGCTTCCTGGAATGCTAACTGGCACTCTGTGTTAACGTTAACCTTAGCAACGCCAAGTGTGATAGCCTTCTTAACCATCTCTGCTGGAATGCCTGTACCACCATGAAGTACAAGAGGCATAACACCTGTCTTCTGCTGGATTGCATCCAGAGTTTCAAAGCTCAGTCCCTGCCAGTTTGCAGGATATTTACCATGAATGTTACCGATACCTGCTGCTAACATATCTACGCCTAAGTCAGCGATCTGCTTACATTCGTTAGGATCTGCGCACTCGCCCATACCGATAACGCCATCTTCTTCACCACCGATAGAACCAACTTCTGCTTCGATAGACATGCCCATTGCATGAGCAACTGCTACCAATTCCTTGGTCTTTGCGATATTCTCATCAATATCGTAATGGGAACCATCAAACATAATTGATGTGAAACCAGCCTTGATGCACTTGTAGCATCCGTCATAAGTACCATGATCCAGATGTAATGCAACAGGAACTGTGATTCCCAGAGATTTATCCATTGCCTTAACCATAGCGGCAACTGTATCAAAGCCTGTCATGTACTTACCAGCACCTTCTGATACACCTAAAATTACAGGGCTGTTTAATTCCTGTGCTGTTAACAGAATGGCCTTTGTCCATTCAAGGTTATTGATGTTGAAATGACCTACTGCATAATGACCTGCTTTTGCTTTTTTAAGCATTTCTGTAGCTGAAACTAACATAATTCCAAACCTCCATTTTCATTGCTTTTTAACTTTTCATGTGAAGCGAGCCGCTCCCTGATACGATACATTATAAACCGTTTTCTCTGGGTTGTAAACCAAATTGTTTATTTTTTAACGTTATCTTTTTAACTTATAAAAAGCGTACAGGATACGAATGCTCCTGTACGCTTCTAATATATTTTTTCACACTATTCCTTTACAATAATATCAACTGCCTGCTGCTTATCAGTCAGTTCTACTCTGGTGTGATTACCACCATATTCTCCATCCAGTGTCCAGGCGATCTCTTCATCAGATTCTATAACGAGCGAACCTGTCTTAAAACAATACATGTATTCGGTATCCACCCGTTCGCTGACAAGTGCTGCCAGAATGGAATTTAACTCAATGGGATTATTGGGTCTTTTGATGAGTGTGACTTCGAAAAGGCCATCATTCAGTGCCACATTCCTGCCGGTGATATTCTTGAATCCCCCGACAGAATAGGAATTGGTGATCATTCCAAATATAAAATCATCCTCTATCACAGTATCATCATAGTTTACTTTCATATGGTAGGACTTCACATTCTGCAAGTGTTTCATGCCCTCCAGTATATACGCCATATGTCCCAGCATGTTCTTCATTTCCTGTGGTGTCCCATAGGAAACTTCTGTAAATAAGCCAAAAGCAGCAATATAAACAAATACATCGTTATTAAATATTCCGACATCGCAGGCAAAAGTATATCCTGCCGCTACGATATCAGCTGCTTTCTTCATTTGAGATGGAAGTTTCAGGCTGTTTGCAAAATCATTGGTACTTCCTGCAGGTATATAACCCACAGTTGTTTTAAACCCGGACTGTATCATGCCGGTCACTATCTCGTCTAATGTGCCGTCTCCACCGCTGCATACAACTAACTGATAGGACTTATCACGCTCTCTGGTCACGCGAATTGCATCACCCTGGCTCTGTGTAGTATATACTGTTACTTCACAATCCGCTTTTACGAGCGTATCTGTAATTTCGAGCAGATGATTCCTGATCTGCCCCTTTCCGGCATGGGGATTGACAATGAAGAGAACCTTCTTAGGCATCCTGTCCGCTCAAAAATCTTTCAATATGTGCTACAGCCGCTGATTCATCAGAACCATCTGCAACAACAGTTAATGTCTCACCGTTATCAAGTCCAAGACTCATCATACCCATGATACTCTTTGCATTTACCTTTTTACCATCTACTTCCACATAGACTGAACTTTCATACTGGCTGGCAACCTGTACAAATACTGCTACTGGTCTTGCTTCCAGACCATTGTCCAACTGGACTTTCATTGACTTCTGAATCATAATGTTTCTCCTCCTTTATTTTCGCAATCTGTCAGCCAACTCTCCAAGCTTTCTCAGCCTGTGGTTGACTCCCGACTTACCTACTTTTGGGTTCAGGTATTCTCCTAATTCTTTTAAAGTTGCATCCGGATAATCAAGTCTGACTTCCGCTATTTCCCGCAACTGATCGGACAGATTATGAAAACCATAATGTTCCTTGATATACAAGATATCTTCTATTTGTTTTGTTGCTGCATTCACAGTTTTAGTAATATTTGCAGCTTCGCAGTTAACTTTTCTATTAATGGAATTGCGCATATCCTTAAGAATCCGCAGGTTCTCCAGACTCATCAACGACTGATGGGCACCCATGACATTGAGAAGTTCTACAATACCTTCACTTTCTTTGAGATAAACCACCTGATAGCGCTTGCGCTGTACTACCTTGCCTTCAATCTCAAAATCTGCCAGTGCTGCCTGTATCTGTGCTGCCTGCTGCTCATTCTCACACACAAACTCCAGATGATAACCTTTTTCGGGATTGCTCATGGAGCCGATGCTAAGGAACGCGCCTCTGATAAAGGCACGCTTACAACACAGGCTTTTGATGACCAGAGGATCGACACAGGAACTGCCTTCCTCATATTTCACTGCCTGCAATACTTTCTGCACAATTTCTCCTTCTGCGTACTGGAACAGATTCACAGAATTATCCATTTTGCTTTCTATATTAAATGTTTTCTTCAGTAATGTAAAGCCCTTTCTTGCGACATAGGGAGTTTCTTCCTGAATTTCAATATAACGGGCTCCCTTTTCGTCAATTTTCACAGCTTTCGTATATTCCAGAATTGCCGCCAGTTCTGCGATCTGACAATGTCTCGCTTCGGGCACGAATCTGACCAGTTCTTCCTTCACTTCTCCTGAAAATGACATAAATTACCTCTTATTTAATATCCCTGTGCCTTAGCGTCAGCCCGTATTCACCCTGATTGCTGAGACGGTCATACAATTCCATCGCCAGTGTCACACTCCTATGTTGTCCACCTGTACATCCAATGGCAACAACGAGCTGATTCTTTCCTTCCTTCACATAATTCGGTATCAGAAATTTGATCATATCAGTAAGCTTATCCAGAAACTCATGTGCTTCTGAAAAACTCATCACATAGTTATGAACCTCTGAATCCAGTCCGGTCTTATGTTTCATCTCATCTATATAAAAAGGATTCGGCAGAAACCTTACATCAAATACAAGGTCTGCATCCTGTGGTATTCCATGTTTAAATCCAAATGATACAATATTGATCATCAGACTATTATACTTTTCATTATTTACAAAAATACGATCCAGTTCTGCTTTCAGTTCTCTGGTCAACAGATTGGTAGTATCTATAACATAATCAGCCTGCTCTCTGATGCTTGTAAGCACTTCCCTCTCCTGGGTAATACCTTTCATCAGATCACCATCCGTTGACAACGGATGGATTCTTCTGGATTCCTTATATCGTTTCAACAACACCTGATCCGATGCTTCCAGAAACAGTACTTCAAAGGAATACTTGGATTTTCTGAGTCTTGTTATTACATTGTTGACATCATCAAATGACTGTGCTGCCCTGACATCAAGTCCTAATGCAACATTCTGAATAGTAGAGTTAGGCATCGTGATCAGTTCCACGAACTTATCGATCAGCGCCACCGGCATATTATCCGCGCAATAGAAGCCGGCATCCTCCAGCATCTTCATAGCAGTACTCTTACCGCCGCCACTCATACCAGTCACAATTACAAATCTCATATCTCTCCTCAGCCTTTCTATTCAGTACCCTCATAACTTTAACTATATTAAACAATTGTAAAATTACCCAGCATAATAACTTCAGGTTCAATTTTTACTTCAAAAGTATTCCATACTTTTGTCTGTATCTCCTGTATCAGTGCATAAATATCAGATGCAGCAGCATTGCCTCTGTTAATGACAAAACCACAATGTTTCTCTGATACCTGCGCATCTCCATGCCTGTAACCTCTAAGTCCGGCATCCTGTATCAGCTTCGCTGCAAAATATCCTTCCGGTCTTTTAAATGTAGAACCGGCACTTGGATATTCCAGTGGCTGTTTGTCCCGCCTTTTGGCAGCAAGTTCTTCCATTCGCAGACGAATATCCTCCTGTTGCCCTTTCCTTAACTGCAGAGCTGCCCCAAGTACGATATATGTTTCTTCCTTTAAAATGCTGTGCCGATAGCCAAATTTCATCTCTTCACAGCTTTTCTCCACAATTTCTCCCTGTGGGGTCATCAGTCGTACCGAAGTAATGACCTGCCTCATCTCTCCATCATAGGCGCCCGCATTCATAACAACTGCTCCACCCAAGGTTCCCGGAATTCCTGCAGCAAACTCAAATCCTGTCAATGACTGTGCCAGTGCAGCTCTGGCTATTGCTGCCAGAGTCGCACCAGCCTCACAATACATGGTATTATCTTCTCTGATCTCAACATGATGAAATTCTTTGGCAAGATGTAATATAACTCCATCATACCCCGTATCACTTACCAGCAGATTACTTCCATTACCTAACAGATAATAGTTTTCTCCCGTCTGATCCAATAACTGAAGTACTTTTTGCAGTTCTTCTTCTGTAGCAATTTCAAGGAAAAGAGCAGCCGGGCCGCCTACTCTGAATGTAGTATGTCGGCTCATTGGCTCCTGTTCCAATATCCTTTGCGTAGGAAGGTATTTCTTTAATTCATTTATAATATCCTGCTTCAAAATTTCACCCGTCATTTCTATCAAATTAATATCAATTGTTATTTAACTACAGAACCAGTTTAGCAGCTCCATAGATTCCTGCATCATTGCCCAGTGTTGCAAGCTTGAACTGTGCATTCTTACAACCATGGAAAGCATATTTCTCATAATACTTGGTAATGTACTGACATAAAATATCACCTGCTTTGGATACACCACCACCAATTACAAATGCTTCCGGATTTACTACTGCTGCGATGGCAGCAAGTCCTTTTCCCAAGTATTGTCCAAACTGTTCTGCAATTTCACATGCTACTTCGTCACCGGCTTTTACTGCGTCGAATACTGTCTTGGCACTTACTTCACCCTGACGGAGTACGCTGTCTTTATTATCTGCATCCAGTCTTCTCTTAGCCAGTCTGACAATGCCTGTTGCTGATGCATACTGCTCCAGACAGCCATGATTACCACATCCACAAGTATCTGCTTCTTTATCTTCTATATGAATATGTCCGATTTCACCTGCTGCACCTGTTGCGCCCGTCAGAATCCTGCCACCAAGAATAACACCGCCGCCAACGCCGGTTCCCAGAGTAACCAGCACCATATTCTGGAATCCCCGGCCACCACCACGCCACATTTCACCAAGTGCTGCAACATTGGCATCATTTCCCGCCTGTACAGCAAGTCCTGTTAATCCTCCGAGGATTTCATTTACATCCATAATGCCCCAGCCAAGGTTGACAGCCTTTAAAACAACGCCTTTATCATTGACAGGACCCGGTACACCAATTCCAATACCTGCGACATCTGCCTTTGCAATATTTTTTTCCGTCATCTTGTCCAGAACGGATTTTGCCACATCAGGAAGAATATTCTTACCGTTATCTTCTGTTCTGGTAACAATCTCCCACTTCTCCTGCACATTTCCTTCCAGATCAAACAGACCCATTTTTACTGTTGTGCCGCCTACATCGACACCGAAACAATACTTACTCATTCTTCTTCGTCCTCTTCTCTTTTTCTTGTCAGCGAATTCTGTACACGCTGGTACAGCTCCTGTGCTGCATTATAGCCCATCTTCTTCTGTCTGTGGTTAACTGCCGCGCATTCACAGATGATTGCCAGACTTCTGCCTGGTCTGATAGGAATGTTATGACATACAACCTTATTACCAAGATATTCCGTATAGTTCTCTTCCAGACCAAGTCTGTCGTATTTTTTCTCCTTATCCCAGTCTTCAAGACGGATAACAAGGCTGATATTGGTAGTATCCATGACACTGGATACACCGAATAATGCCTTTACATCTATAATACCAATACCACGCAGTTCGATAAAATGCTTCGTGATATCAGGTGCTGTACCTACCAGAGTATCATCACTGACTTTACGTATTTCCACTACATCATCTGATACAAGTCTGTGTCCTCTCTTGATCAGTTCCAGAGCTGCCTCACTCTTACCAATTCCACTCTCACCTGTGATCAGAACACCTTCACCATATACATCTACTAATACACCATGCACGGAGATACACGGAGCAAGCTTGACATTAAGCCATCTGATAATCTCAGCCATAAATGCTGATGTTGATTTCTGTGTCAGAAGCACCGGCACTTTGTTCTTTACTGCCGCCTCCAGAAATATCTCATCCGGGCGCAGATCTCTGCAGAAAACAATACAAGGTGTTTTCTCAGAAAGAACTTTGGGATAGACCTCCCTTTTATCTTCTTCTGTCATATGCTCCATATAGGAATACTCTACAAAGCCTATGATCTGTGGTCTTGTCTCATCATAATGTTCAAAATATCCTGCCAGCTGAAGTGCAGGTCTGTTGATATCCGGCTGAGTCACCTTAATACCGGCAATGTCCACCTCCGGAGTCAGGTTCTGCAGTTCCAGCTTATCAATTAATTGTTTGATACTAACTGCCATATCCGTAACCATACCTTTCCTCACAATTTGCCCAATATACAGGGGCCTTCTGTCATAATCATAGCATAATTGAAGATGCTTTGCTACTGATTATTGCTTTGCGCTGTGAAAAAAACGATAGATTTCCTCTGCTACATTTGCCGTAATTCCCGGTACTTCACACAATGTAGTTACCTCAGCATTTTGCAGTTCTTCAATAGATTTGAAATACTTCATCAAAGCTTTTCTTCTGCTTGGTCCAACACCATTGATTTCGTCCAGAACGGAATGCACCTGTGCCTTGCTCCTAAGAGAGCGATGGTACGTGATAGCAAACCGGTGTGCCTCATCCTGAATGCGGGTAATGAGCTTAAAGCCTTCCGAATTTCTGTCGATTGGCAGTTCCTTATTCTGAAAATACAATCCTCTGGTACGATGGTTATCATCCTTGACCATACCACATACAGGAATATTGATTCCCAGCTCATCAAGTACCTGCAAGGCAATATTCACCTGACCGCGTCCACCATCCATGAGCAGAAGATCCGGGAATTTCGTGAAACTGCCAAAGTTCTCATCCCTATTTTGCTCCTGAAATTCCTGTTTTTCATCCAGTCCATGCTGAAAACGCCTCGTTAATACCTCATGCATGCAGGCATAATCATCCGGTCCTGCTACTGTCTTCATCTTGAATTTGCGGTAATCACTGCGTTTTGGCTTGCCTTTTTCATAGACTACCATAGAACCGACATTTGCGAATCCGCTGGTATTGGAGATATCAAAAGCCTCCATACGCGAAAGTCCCTTTAATCCAAGTAAATCCTCAATTTCCTTCACTGCACCTATGGTTCTGCCTTCTTCTCTGCGAATACGCTCTCTGTCCTGACTTAAGACAAGGGCAGCATTCTTTGCCGCCAGTTCTACCAGCTTCTCCTTGGAACCTTTTAGTGGAACTCTTAGATGCACGCGTGCACCCTTCTTAGTAGAAAGCCATTTTTCGACCAGTTCCATATCCTCTATTGGCTCCTGCAGCATGATTTCCCTTGGAATAAAGGGCGTACCGGCATAGAACTGTTTGACAAAACTCGTTAATATTTTATCAACTGTCGGTTCTTCTATCTGTGTCATATAGAAGTGCTCTCTGCCTATCAGCTTGCCATTTCTCAAGAAAAAGACCTGGACAACTGTCTCATTACCATCTATTGCAAGCGCGATAATGTCCTTATCTTCTCCTACATTATCGGACATTTTCTGTGTCTCACTGATTTTTTTGATATTTTCAACGAGATCCCGATACTTGATTGCATCCTCATACTCCATTGCTTCGGACGCAGCCTGCATCTTTTCTCTTAATTCTTTGATAACAGGCTGATATTTACCATTTAGAAAATCCAGAGCCTGTTCGATCTGGGCTGCATATTCCTCTTTTGATATATAACCCTGACAGGGCGCACTGCACTGATTGATATGGTAATTCAGACAGGGCCTTTCCTTTCCAATATCCGCCGGAAGTCTGCGGTTACAGGTTCTAAGCTTATATAACTTATTGATCAGATCTATGGTTTCCTTGACTCCACCGCTGGTAAAAGGTCCAAAATATCTCGCCTTATCCTTTTTCATTTGCCTGACCAGAAGAATGCGCGGATATTCTTCTCCCACTGTTACTTTTATATACGGATAGGTCTTATCATCCTTGAGCATGGTGTTATATTTCGGCCGGTTCTCCTTGATCAGATTATTTTCAAGAACCAGCGCTTCCAGTTCAGAATCTGTTACAATATATTCAAATCTTGCGATCAGCGATACCATCTTATCAATCTGCGGTCCTCTTCCTATATTCTCTTTGAAATAGGAACGAACACGGTTATGGAGATTGATTGCCTTCCCCACATACAGAATAGTATCGTCCTTATCATGCATGATATACACACCCGGTTTATTCGGAAGCTTCCTCAACTCTTCCCTGACATCAAAATCCTGTGGCATATAAGTCTCCTTTTATTCCATACGTTTTACAATTGCCTGCCTATAATGCAGTATTTTACAGAAAATCTCCTGCACCAACAAACACTTCATAGATTTTCTGATATCTATAACCTTTCTTTACAACCGTAGAATCCGGTACTATCACTTTTAGATCTACCAGTTGATTTATTATGTTGGACACTACATTTGTAGATACTCCTGATAAATCCTGTACTTCCTTTTTTGTAAAAACAATCTGCTTCATAATAACAGGCATGATCCTATACACGGAATTTCCCTTAATTGCTTTGATTGTTTCCATATCTTCTTTATAAATCTCTTTGATTCTTTCAATTTTAATGATATATGCATTGCATTGATCAATGATACATTGCAAAAAGAATTTGATATATCCTGATACATTACCCCTTCTGCATTCCATCAGATTTCTCCGATAAGATGGCTTGTATAATTCCAGAATTTCTGACATATACAGAATCGGCGTACTCTCATCCAGCATTGACATTTGTACGGGAATCAGTGCCCTTCCCAATCGTCCATTTCCATCTTTGTACGCATGTATCGTTTCAAACTGCATATGTGACAATGCAATATTTACCAACAGCGGATCTATAAACTCATCATTCATGTATTCATATAAATTAGTAAGCAGTCCATAGACCTCTTCCGGAATGGGTGGTATAAATGTTGCACTGTCCATTGTGCATCCTCTTGGTCCTATCCAGTTCTGTGTTGTTCTGATCTTTCCCGGAGTCTTCTGTGATCCCCTTACACTATCAAGAATGATTTTATGCATTTCATTTACAAGTTCATAGCATATTTGATTCCCTGCCTGTAAATACTCCGAAGCATATTCTATTGTCTTTTTGAGATTTTGTATCTCCTGATTATCATCTGTTTTTTCCATATACTTGAGGTAATACATCTCATCCTGAGAAATCTGGGTTCCCTCAATCTGTGTTGATTTATAACTTTCATTTAAAATAACCGAATCCAGAAAAAAACCGGCATCAAACTCCAAAGTGTTCAATAGAGATTTATACTCCCCATATTTTACATTTGCCTCTGAAATCAATCGTAACATTTCTTTATCTATTTTATACTCTAAAGGCATCATTTTTGCTATATATGGTTGCATATAATTTAAACTCCTTTCATTTACAGTGAAATGATACCATATTCAAAACAAAAAATCACTGTTTTTTGAAAATTCAGTGATTTTTGTTCTTCTATCTCTTTTTATTTACTGACGTCCATTCACATTCTGATCCCACATGGAACCAAACTGTGACTTATCTTTGTCTGTTTCGGGAGTCTGTGCTGTTCCCGGTTCTTTGGAATTGTCCGGCTGCTGTTGTGGCTGCTGCGGCTGTCTGGGTGCAAAGGATATCTCATTGCGAGGTAAATATGGATTCACCGCCTGCTGTGTCGGACGGTTCTTTAACTCTTCCGGTGTCGGTGCAGTTTCCTCATCCTCTGCAACAGTCTGCCTGGGTGCTTCTGTCGGAGCAGTTGTCTCCTTTGCCTTTTCCTCCGGCTTCTCTTCCGGTTCAGGAAGTCCCTTGGCTTCTCTGTATATCTTCATGAACTCCTTACCGGTGATCGTCTCTTTCTCGATCAGATGTGCTGCAATTTTATCCAGAACATCTCTGTTCTCACGAAGCATCTGCAATGCTTCTTCATAAGCATCCTTTAAGATCTGCATAACCTCACTGTCGATCTCGGAGGCTGTATTGTCTGCACAGTTAAGAGAGGATCTGCCATCCAGATACTGGCTTTCTACCGTTTCCAGCCCGATCAGACCGAATTTCTTGCTCATACCATAGCGTGTTACCATGGAACGTGCAATACTTGTTGCCTTCTCAATATCATTGGAAGCTCCCGTCGTTACTGTATCAAATACAATCTCCTCTGCGGCACGACCACCTAAGAGTCCAACGATCATATCATGCAGTTCTGCCTGCGTATTCAGATATTTCTCATCCTCCGGCACATGCATAACATATCCCAGAGCACCCATTGTTCTGGGTACGATCGTGATCTTCTGTACAGGCTCGGAATTCTTCTGTAATGCACTGATCAGCGCGTGTCCGACCTCATGGTAGGATACAATCTTGCGCTCTTCCTTGCTCATGATACGGTCTTTCTTCTCTTTACCCACCAATACAACTTCCACTGCATTGAACAGGTCTTTCTGGCTTACAAAATCTCTGCCTTCCTTGACTGCATTGATAGCAGCTTCATTGATCATATTGGCAAGATCAGAACCTACCGCACCGCTGGTTGCAAGCGCGATCGCATCCAGATCTACTGTTTCATCCATCAATACATCTTTTGCATGTACTTTCAGGATATCAACACGACCCTTTAAGTCAGGTTTGTCAACGATAACTCTTCTGTCGAAACGTCCCGGACGAAGCAGCGCCTTATCAAGGATCTCCGGTCTGTTGGTTGCTGCCAGAACAATGATTCCCTTCTTACCATCAAAACCATCCATTTCGGAAAGAAGCTGGTTCAGGGTCTGCTCACGTTCCTCATTACCGCCGCCATACTTGGAATCACGACTTCGACCGATCGCATCGATCTCATCAATAAATATGATACACGGTGCATTTTTCTCTGCTTCCTTGAACAGATCTCTTACACGGGAAGCACCTACACCTACATATAATTCAATAAAATCAGAACCTGCCAGTGAGAAGAATGGTACATGTGCCTCACCTGCTACTGCTTTGGCTAACAGAGTCTTACCGGTTCCAGGAGGTCCAACAAGCAATGCACCCTTGGGAAGCTTCGCACCAATCTTGGAATATTTGCCGGGATTATGCAGGAAATCTACGATTTCCTTGAGGGAATCCTTGGCTTCTTCCTCACCTGCTACATCTTTAAAGGTAATACCTGTCTCTTTCTGTACATATACTTTGGCGTTGCTCTTACCCATACTGAAGGCTCCGCCACCTCCTGTCATCTTGCGCAGCAGCAGACTCAAAAGTCCCCACATCAGCAAAATAGGAAGAATATAGGATAAAATAGATAAAATAATACCTGAACCATCAGGAACCGAACCACTTACCTCTACATTGGCATCCAGCAGACGCTGTGTCAAAGTATCATCATCCTCGATCTTACCTGTATGGTAAGTAATGGTAGGCTGCATATAGAATAATGAAACTGTTTCCTTGCTCTTTGGATAGATCGTGATCTGATTGGACTCAATCTTGACCTTGTCTATCTGTCCTGCCTCGATCATGGAAATAAACTGATTATAAGATATCTCCGTATCTGTAGCACCTGTAAAAGCCTTCATAAAATAGCTGATACATAATAAAGAAAGCAGTGCTGCGATCAGAAGGATCAATAGATTCTGCTTCTTGGGATCTTTCCCGTTTCCGTTTCCATTGCCTCCGGGCCCTCCATTGTTATTTCCGTTTCCGCCTGAATTGTTGTTGTAATTGTTGAACTGATTATTGTCCATCGTATAATAACCATGCCTTTCGCAAACTTTATGCTACTGTTCACCCATAGTACCTGGTTCCAGTAACAACTTTATAATCGAACTTCCATACTCAGAAGTATTACCCAAGTGAAAGTATTCAATTATAATTATAGATTGTAGACGTTTATAAATCAACTTTTTCTTTCTGAAATAAAAATTCCAACTATTAATATTTTATAAAAAACAGTAGATTTTTGATACCTGCCCGTTGTATAATACTCAAATGTAATTTATAGAAACGTGGAATATCCATTTTCCCCCATTATTATAGAAAGGAATCATTGCTATGCCAGTAAAGTATGTATTCGTTACAGGCGGTGTTGTATCCGGATTAGGAAAAGGCATCACTGCAGCCTCTCTTGGACGTCTTCTCAAAGCCCGTGGTTATAAAGTGACTATGCAGAAGTTCGATCCTTATATCAATATCGACCCCGGAACCATGAACCCGATTCAGCATGGTGAAGTTTTTGTCACTGATGATGGTGCTGAAACAGACCTTGATCTGGGTCATTATGAAAGATTTATCGATGAAAGTCTTGATAAAAACTCTAACGTGACCACCGGTAAGGTTTACTGGAGCGTATTACAGAAGGAACGCCGTGGTGACTATGGTGGAGGTACTGTACAGGTCATCCCTCATATTACCAATGAGATCAAGAGTCGTTTCTACCGTAATTTCACAGATCCCGATATGCGCATCGCGATCATTGAAGTCGGCGGAACTGTAGGTGATATCGAAAGTCAGCCTTTTCTGGAATCCATTCGTCAGTTCCAGCATGAAGTAGGCAGAGAGAATGCTATCCTTATTCATGTTACACTGATTCCTTACCTGAGCGCATCTCAGGAGATGAAGACCAAACCTACTCAGGCAAGCGTTAAGGAGCTTCAGGGAATGGGTATTCAGCCTGACATCATCGTATGTCGTAGCGAACATCCTCTGGATCAGGGTATCAAGGATAAGATTGCTCTGTTCTGTAATGTCCCCAACTCTCATGTTCTGCAGAATCTGGATGTTAAATACCTTTATGAAGCCCCTCTGGCCATGGAAAAAGAGCATCTGGCAGAAGTAGCCTGTGAATGTCTCCACTTAGACTGTCCTGAACCAGATCTCACTGACTGGAAAAAGATGGTAGATGACCTTTATGCTGCAACACATGAGGTAACAATTGCCCTAGTCGGTAAGTATACGCAGCTTCATGACGCATATATCAGTGTTGTAGAAGCACTTAAGCATGGCGGTATTCCTCAGCATACCACAGTAAATATCCGCTGGGTAGACTCTGAACAGGTCAATGCTGACAATGTAGCGGAGATTCTTAACGGTGTTGATGGTGTACTTGTACCAGGTGGTTTTGGTGACCGTGGTATTGAGGGTATGATCGATGCGATCCATTATGCCCGCACCAACAATATTCCTTTCCTTGGTCTGTGTCTTGGCATGCAGCTCTCTATCGTAGAATATGCCCGCAATGTCGTTGGCTATAACGATGCCCACAGCGTAGAGTTAAATCCTAACACCACTCATCCTGTCATCGCCTTAATGCCTGACCAGAACGGCGTAGAAGACATCGGTGGTACTTTAAGACTGGGTTCCTATCCATGTCATCTGGACAAATCTTCCAAGGCATATACATTATATGGAGAAGAGGTCATTCATGAACGTCACAGACATCGTTATGAAGTCAACAATGATTACCGTGCAGCACTGACAGAAAAAGGCATGATGCTTTCCGGTCTTTCACCTGATGGACGTATCGTAGAAATGGTAGAGATTCCTTCTCATCCATTCTTCCTTGCAACACAGGCACATCCGGAATTAAAGAGCCGTCCTAACAGACCTCATCCTTTATTCAGAGGTTTAGTAGAAGCAGCCCTGCAATATAAAGATCAGAAATAACTATTTGGAGCCAGATTTATCAATATTGATATCTGGCTCTATATATTTCCCTGCCTGTATGCCGCAAGAAGCATTTCCAGATCATGTATTGTTTCCAATATTTTTTTACCATTATCCGTATCTTTTATCATCACACGGTCGGGCTCCATTTCAAAGAAATTGGAACTGGATTCTATATCCTTATTTTCCGTCAATACCTTCTCTATGCTCTCAAAAGGCTGATGCGCCTTAAGTCGCATGCCATGTGAATTATAGATCAGTGTATATCCTGCAATTCCTGTTGTTTTCTGATAAGCCTTACAGAAGCCGCCATCTATGACGATCAGCCGGTTATTGGCTTTGACCGGAGACTCTCCATCGGATACCTTGATCGGCGTATGCCCATTGATAATATGCGCCATAGGAGAATGCAGTCCAAACTCCTGTAAGATCCTGGCACATACATCTTCCTGCTGATAAAAACGATAATACGGGTCCTTAGCTTCTTCCCATGCACTCTTATCCTCAACAAAAGTTCTCTCAAAAGTCTTGATATTGCGTCCGGACAATGGTGACTTCCTGCCACACCAGAGATACCACATAAAGTCCTGTGCCGATCTCCCCCCCTGATAAAAAGCATGTCTGGCAACTCTTTGAGCATAATCCATATATTCTTTTCCACAATACACTCTTCCCCCTATGCGAATCCCGTCGAAATTGCCCTCTTCATCCATTGGTATACAACCATGAAACAGCAGATTACCATTATATACACGATAAATGCTGCCCTTTTCATACAGAAATTCCACATGACTGCGCAATATATGACTGTTACGAAAAGACGCTCTCAGATCTTCCATGACCTGACTTTCTTCTTCAGATAAAACATAAGGCTGTTTGAAATCTATGGTGGGGAAATAGATATCATTCAACGCATATTCCCGTTCTCCTATACGCACCGTTCCTTTCTCCAGATCCATCTTGTCCAGTAAAAGCCTGTCTGACATACTATATTCAGGATGACGTAAAATGATCTGTCCTTCCATCTTGAACAGAATCACAGAAATCGCCTTTAGTGCCGCTTTCATTGGAGATAGCGCAGGATAAGTTTTCTCCGCAAAAAGAATCAGAGAACGCAGACTGATACCGTAGGAATTCTCCAGAATCTCCATGTTACCATACTTGATATTATTTCTAAGTACATTGGCAATACATGCCTCACTGCCACAAGCCGCGCCCATCCACAGAATATCATGATTGCCCCACTCAATATCCAGGGAATGATACTTCATCAAAAGTTCAATGATCCGGTCGGCATTGCTGCCCCTGTCAAAAATATCTCCTACAATATGAAGATGGTCTACTGCCAGTCTCTTGATCAGTTTTGTATAGGCTTCAATGAAAGCATCTGCACTTCCGATATCTATGATGGTATCTATGATCTTCTCATGATACACATACTGATTATTGTCCTCATCCGGCTGTGCATGCAGCAACTCATCAATGATATAACTGAATTCCGGCGGTAATGCTTTACGTACCTTGGATCGGGTATATTTGGAAGATAACAGCTTCGCCAGTTCGGTAAGATTTTTCAGAGTGATCTTATACCAGTACGGTGTGATCACATTCTGCTCTTTTAGCAGCTTGATCTTCTCCACAGGATAATATACCAGCGTACAGATTTCCTGCCGCTCTCTTGCAGAAAGCCTGCTGCCAAATATCATATCGACTTTCTCCTTAATAACTCCTGCCGCATTATTCAGAATATGGTAAAAGGCTTCATATTCTCCATGGAGATCACTCATAAAATGTTCTGTTCCCTTCGGCAGATTCAGGATTGCCTTTAAATTAATGATTTCCCGGCATACCGCAGGTATGGCTGGGTATTTCTCTGATAAAAGTCTCAGGTATTTTAACTTTTCTTCTGATAAGTACGGAGTATAAGAATTTTCAAAATCCATGTTGAACCTCATTTCTGCTTTTTGCTGTGTTACGGATTTAACAATAAAAAAGACGTCTGATCTTTATCAAACGTCTTTTGCTTTTCCTCTATTCAAATATGTTTTCAAATATATATCTTTTTGTAGTATCTTCCTGTTCATAGCTGTATTATAGCATCCCGGTAACGTTTCCTACAAGTAAAATTTATGCGTATTCTATGCCTTATTGGCGTAATCTCCTACCGTGATATGATCACCATAACCACCTGGACGGATATCTTCACCCAAAATACTGTGAACCCCTCTTTTATCATATGAATAAAGCAGATATCCTGCAGTCCTGTTCGCATCTAACTGGTCAAAAGTATTTTCCTGCTGACTGTCAGTATTGGTTGGCATACTCTGTTTTGTCGCCCCTGCTCTGCCTCTTTTCTTTTTCTTTTGATTTTGAAATGTATTTTGTTCTCTCGCATCTCTTCTGCGGCAGCCTTCGATCCGATTTGCTTCCATTACGGTCAGATAGCTCTGATGTTGTTTTCCCCTGACCGCTTCTCTTGAATCCTCAGGTGTCTTCCTCCCGGATGGTTCAACAGAAGGAGTGATCAGTTGCGCTGCGGTCTGCATGTAGAGTTCTATCGCTTCCTGAATAGATATTCTGTTTTCGCATATATCCCTTGCCCGCACACTGTGCCCTTTCTCAGGGATATCATAAGAAACCGCCTGCAGAAGCCTGACAAGTCTTCTGCTGTTCATAACACATGTCACCTCCGTGTGACGAATCTTTACCTTTTCCATAAGGTAAAACAAAAGTTAATATATAAATATATCGTCATTTACGTTACAAAAGAAAAGACTTATCAAACATTATAATATATTCAGAATATTCAGTTTATTTGTTATCTTATTTATGATATACTTATTCTATAAGTGAAACAGAAAGGAGTCTTGAGATGTTTACAGAGCAGAAACTGGAACAACATTATTCCACTCTACCCTCTGAGACACTGCATATTATCCGTGACGAATACAAGTGGGCACTGGAAGTATGTGGTGTTCATACAGAAGAGCAGATCAAATATATTGAAAAAACCTTAAGTTTACGCGGAGAAAGTCTGGCAGTCAGAACCACCCACAAAATATTGTTTCTGTGCAAATGCGGTCAGAGCCGTATCGTAACTACAGACGTCCCCGAAGACAGAATCAAGATGTTCATTTTTGAACAATACAATGTTCCCTGTCCTAAATGTCGTAACGTAAACATGTATACCTGGAAATATATGGACTGACATTTTTAATCAATTCTGTGAGCACGCATAATTTGCCGCACAGTCCGCAGAAGATATGGTTTAAGCTCCACGATGCTCACAGGCTCCTCATTTAATATAGGACCGTAACAGCCGGAGCTTACCATTTCTATAATAATATACATCATGATCTCAGGTTTCTCATACTTGACTGGTGACTCCTGAAACATGGATTTGTAAATCTCATAAAAACTGTTCTCTTCCGTCGGTTCTGATACAGCATTGGTAAAAATTCCCCAGCTTAGATTCTTGGCAATGAAATTAAGCAGACTTGTATTTTCAACAAACTGATTTAAAATATTATCTATCATGGCTACAATGTGTTCTTCCAGATTGGGAGTCTGCAGTTTGGATGCTCCATCCTCTGCACGGTAGAAGATCTCATTGGATTTATGCACGATCAACTTATCTCGCAGATCATATTTATCCACAAAATACAGATAAAAAGTACCCTTGGCAACTCCTGCTGCCGATACAATGTCCGAAATAGACGTCTTGTTGATTCCTTTGGTTGTAAAAAGAGTAAACGCAGCATCCAGCAGCGCATCTTTTTTTATTTTTTTATTATCCTCCAGTCTCCCCATTCTAATAACCATACCTTTCTGTCATCTGTAATTTAAAAAGCATCTGCTTCCGGCAGGAAAAATGGCAGCGGAAACCAATCTGGTGGAGCATTGCGAAGTGCTTCCTTTTCATTCAGCACGGCTGCATAATAATATCCTGTCGTTAATTTTCTGACCAGCGATAACCGGTCAAAAACCGCATTCGGTGCTTCTGTGGTCTGCTCTACACAGATATTTTTCCCTGATACATCAATCTTATAACAAGTCTGTACGTCTGCCTCTTCTATTCCCACCACATAATGTCCATCCGTAAGCGTGCTATACTGCCTCTTCCAAAGGAATAAAAAAGTCAGTGTGTGTTCATAATCCAGTATTTTAATCTGATGAGACATGGACATTGTATAATAATCACTGACTTCATCAAGAAATGGTATCTTATCCATTTCATCCATTCCCACATTAATTCCAAGTTCCTCTATATCCATCTCTGACATATACGCTGCAAGTACCGCGGGAAGCATCTGCTCCTGTGCCAGTCCGATTTCATAAACTGATGCTCCATCTGCGGATACATTAAGATAACCAATACACTGCTCCTTTTGCATTACTGCATAGAGATCTGCACTCCAGCTCTTTGTACACAGATAGAAAGATTCTCTGTCTCTGATGATGACATGTCTCTTCTGATAAAAACCATAGATTGTATCCAGCAGCTCATCCCCGGCATTTTCAATCAATTCAAAATGAAGTCCGGATGTATCGGTTTCCTGTATGTCTGAATTTCTGATACTGTTCTCTGTAAGATTGAAGCAATATTTGATTCCTGACTTCTCAAAGCCATAATGTTGATACCGCTTACGGCTTCCATCCAGTATGAGCATGTCAAATCCCTGTGCCCGCAGGTCTTCTTCCGCCTTAGCCATCAGTTCGATCATATAACCTTTTCCTCTGGATTTGTGATGAACACTGACGGTTCCGATATATGCACACTTCAAGGACTGCCCGTCAATTTCCAGAGTTTCCGGATAAACATCGATCAGTGCCCGGATCGTGCCCTCTTCACATATCATATGATGCATGACCACGTCACATCTCTCCCCGGAGTACGCTTTGGGCAGAATCTCTTCGAAATCCGTACTTCCTGATGACATGCTGAATACCATATCTGCAAAATCAAGTATATTATCTATATCTGCCTTTGTTCCTCTCCTGTATTCTCCCATATCAATCCTCATGCCTTTCAACATTCACTGTAATATGAATCTAGAAAAAGCCTGACATAATACTGCGTCAGGCTTGTCTGATCATATATCGTTTTCCTATACTTCCTATGAAGCAGCACTCTTACGAGTCTTCTCCGTATTTTTCGCACTTCCTGCTGCTTTGGCAGGTTCTGTCTCCGGGAAGAAATTTTTAGGTGTGACCTCTGCATAGCATAAAGAGCAGTAACCATTGATGGCAGCTCCATTGCTTACCTGAATAGACTTTGCCTTAATATCACTGTCTACAATTGCCTTATCACCTAATGTCACCAGACCATGTATATCCAGTTTACCCTGAATTGCACCATCTACCACAAGACCGTTCGCACTGATGTCTCCTAATACAACTGTATTCTCACGGATAGTCGCACTCTCCGCACATTCGATCTTTCCCTCAATAAATGCATCTTTGGCACTTAATTCATTTGCCTTGATATTGCCATTGACATTACTTCCATATATATTGACCTTATCCGTTGACTGGATATCACCATTAATCGTGCCGTACATCTCAAGTTTACCTGTTATTTCCACGTTACCATTGATGATTGTTCCCTTCGGAATAATTGCTGTTTCTATCTGTCTGTTTTCTCCAAAATTACTCATACTGCTTAACCCCTTTCTGACCCCGGCCCCGCTCCCACAAGGCTCTATATCTCTATTTAATCGTATTTGTCTGGAAAAATCAACCTTATTTATGTATGAAATTTGGCATTTGTAACTGTCCTTTAAAATATATTTAAAATTGTCTATTTCTAAAAAGCCACTTTTTACTATACTTATGTACAAATACAAATCATTGCAGCACGATATAACGGATCTCCTGAATATTTCATGCAATGGATCAGAAAAAGTGCATTGTATAATGCAGAAATGAGGTATGTTATGAATCAGAAAAACAACAAAGTCTACAAAATCGCTCTGACAGGTCTGATGGCTGCACTTTCCTATGTAGTGTTCACTTTCCTGCAGATCAAGATCACACTTCCCGGTGGTGATGCTACAAGTATTCATCTGGGCAATGCAGTCTGTGTACTTGGTGCCCTGCTTCTTGGTGGTGTATATGGTGGTATCGGTGGTGCAATTGGTATGACGATCGGTGATCTCCTGGATCCTGTTTACATTGTATATGCGCCTAAGACCTTTCTTTTAAAATTCTGTATCGGTCTTATTACCGGTGTTATTGCCCATAAATGTGGTAAGATCTCCACATCCAACGATACAAAGCACGTATTAAAATGGACTATCCTTGCAGCGATCGGCGGTCTGTTATTCAATGTGATCTTCGATCCATTAGTTGGATATTTCTACAAACTGCTTATCCTTGGCAAACCTGCTGCTGAACTGACACTTGCATGGAATGTAGCTGCTACTTCCATTAATGCAGTAACATCTACGATCGTATCCGTAGTTGTCTATATGGCAGTTCGTCCCGCTCTTAGAAAAGCAGGTATGCTTCCTGTCATTGGCAAAGAAAAATAAAATTATATATTAAAAAACAGGAGTTTCTGACTCCTGTTTTTATTTTGATCACAACAATATTACGCTTCCTCGATCACAGCCTGTTCCAGAATGGACTCAATATCAGCTCCTTCCATATCAAGTCCCTGTGCGCTGACAAAGTGGGAATGTTCTATTCCAAATAGTTTACATAATGCGTTAATATATTCAAATCCAAAATTGCAGTTACCAATGTAACCACCGCTGGTCGTTACATAGTACATATCCTGTGCCTGGCATAAACCTACCGGAGTTCCATCCTCTGCATAGGCAAAAGTAATTCCCACAACGCTTGCTGCTTCGAGAAATATTTTCAGTGATGCCGGAAAAGACATATCCCAGTATGGTGCTCCTATCACGATCATATCTGCCTGTGCCATGGCATTGGCATAATCAAACATACTGTCCTCATATATTCCATTCGCAAGCAGTTCATCTCTTCTCTGTAACCTCTCATAATTGAGAGGAATCAGGTTCTCCGTGGAAAGTCTGATTTCCTCGATTTTAAAAGCCATATCCTTCTGATTCGCTTCTTTGATACTTGTCAAAAGCCTTTCACACAAGGCAAGTGTCCTTGAATCCTTACCCCTTACGCAGGCATTGATAAATAGAAGTGTCGGCATGCTCTTTGTCTCCTTCGTTTTTATATGTATTTCAGTATTATTTTAATAATATATCAGGAACAGTCATAGCCATGCGTTCATATGCCCTGTCAGAAGGATGCAGATGATCCCCACTGTCATATCCTTCTGCAAACGCCTCCGGCTTATCTGCTGCTCTGAGCGCAGCATCAAAATCTATATATCCATCTATTTCGTCAGTAGTACGAATCCATTCATTCACAGTATTACGCAGATCGTTTCTAAAAGGTTCATACGTTCTCCAGCCATATATCGGAAGCAGAGTACCAATATAAACTTTCAAGCCATACTCTCTGGCTTTTTCCACATACATGCGAAGACCGTCTACCAGTTCCTGAGCCGTAGGCAGATCACTCCATGGGCGAAACGGGTTCACTTCCACACCAACCGGATGAATGATATCATTGATCCCATGTTGAATAATGATCGTGTCTGCCCCTGTTACCTTCGCCTCCCTTGGAAAACGGGTCGCACCTTTTAATCCATAGGAGTCATACGTAATGTTATCATACTGGCGCAAAATTCTCGTTCCGCTGGCTGCGCGGCGTATGATCGCAGTATGTTCCTTTTGCTCCCTCTCAACACGCAGACTGAGATAATCCGGCCATGCCTGTGAGGTAATGGAATCCCCGAAACAGACCACTGCACGATTACTGCTGTCTGTATATATATCTATATTACTCAGGAAATAAAACCAATTGGTATTTCTGGTCAGATCAAGTGGTAATTCTGCACTTGCTGCATAGTTACCTACCGAATAATATCCCTTCGACAGTGGACCTGTGATCAGTACTGCAGAGCGCATCTGCGTAAAGTCTCCCAGATAAAAACTGACGCTTATGTCATTTCCACGTTTTACAGCAAACTCCACTTCATCACTGACCACAGATTCTCCTGCCGGAATCGTAACAGAAGTCCCTCCTGAAAAAGTTACCGCCTTCACTGTCTCCTGTCTGATCTCTCTGCTGCCATTAGACAAATTAGCAGCTATATATACTTCACTGATTGTGACCGGCTGCGTTCCACAGAAATTATCCAGTGTTATTTTCAATTTATCCCCATCAAACATAGGATGTACAGGATATCGAAGAGTCAGATCCTTAGCGTAATTCTCCGGCTTTCTGTCTGCAATGGAAATTGCATTGCCCCACATAGATACATATTTTTTCATAATATCTCATAACCTCGCAAATATCTGTTTAAACAGTATTTTACATTATGTCGCCTCTCATATGTGCAAGTATACCACAAAAAGGAGCAATACAAAAGAGAGCTGCTACATTTCTTCAATGCAACAACTCTAAAAAAGTC
>ULWY01017258.1_pt1 | contig 74648 bp, 67 predicted proteins | sample 1960761 | NCBI WGS metagenome assembly ULWY01 (sample SAMEA4835824, study PRJEB28245) | human gut metagenome | biome: gut microbiome; material: fecal sample | place: Denmark | collected 2008 | reverse complement strand
ATTATACGAAAAGAGCAGAGATTTTCTTCTCTGCTCTTTTTCATTACTTTTTTTGATATATTTTGACAAACGACAATAAATATGTTTAAAATTTCTTTACGGATAATGAAAAATATGGTATCATATTAACATGAAAAGAGTCTTGATGGCTATATTCTTTGCATTTTTGAGTATCACCTTTGTGGCAGGGGGTGTGTGTCTTTTGCAGGGCTGTAGTCAATCCACTCCAAAAGATGGTGGGGGAGGGATTTCGGACTCTCCTGAAAATCCTGATGATGAAGACAATACAAAAGTAGATGGATATAATATTACGGTAACATTTAATGCAAATGGTGGGGCAATCATTGCTAGTAGCAATTGGAGTGGTTATGGAAGTTCTGTGCAAAAATCATATTACTATGATAGCAACATATCAGAATCTTCAATTGGTGATGTAGTTGCGAATGCAAAGCCGATCAAGCCAGAACCAGCGCCTCTTCCTATTTATGGGACAATTCCAGTTTCTGGAGAAATTTCACGAAAGGGTTATCTCTTTGCTGGTTGGTATCTATCTGAAACCGGCGGAACGAGAATCGAATCATCAACAAATGTCAGAGCTGTATCATCATATACAGTATATGCTCATTGGAATTCTACTTCTACATCAACTTCAACAATAGATGATTACGCTGATCCATTTTACACATATCAAAAAACAGGAAATATATCTATTTTGTTTTGTGGGAATGGTGGAATTTTTGTTGACGGAGATGGCGATTTGCTATATACTCCTAGAAGTGACCAAAATGTTGATGATACAACGACCAGTATCTTGCATTTTGCAGGTGATAAAAAGTTTTTTAAAACTACATCGACTAATTATGGACATGCATATTCCGCATGCTTTTATAACAGAGAAACTGGTTACACGATGCCTGTTTTGGTGTCCACAGATGCAAATGAAGTTACATACAAATATGGGACATCAGGTTCTGCTATTTATAGTTCGTCTTCTTTTACATTTGAGGGGCGCAGATATTATTATTCAGGACTGTCAACAAGTTACAGCGGAGAGCCTGTGTTTTATGGTGGCGCTACTTACAATTTTAAACAGGTTATATCTAGAAATATTTCAAATCAATACAGTGCTCTTTCAGATGCGGCAAGTACATTGTTGCAGTCATATTGCATATCAGCTTCTTCTACAGCACTGATCAAAAATGTTATTGTAACGCCACGCAGAAGTGGGTGGTCGTTAACTGATTGGGATATTTATTATAGAAGTGTGGGGCATTCTTGGGTTAAAATCGGGAAATTAAGTTCTTATGGAAGTTATACCATTGATGGATTGATGCAAAAATCAGGTTCAGCATATGGAATGCTTGCACTGATTCCTTCATGGGAAGCTACATATAAGGCGACCTATGATGCAAATGGAGGAATAGGTGCACCAAGTGGTATAACTTATAAATCTGGTGCGACATATACCTTAAGTACAACTGTCCCTATTAGAACAGGTTATACTTTTAATGGTTGGGCGTTAAATAGTGTAAATGGAACAGTTTATCAACCAGGAGCAACAATTGGTTCTGATATTACTATAGGAAATAATGTTTGGTATGCGAAATGGACAGTTAATAGTGTAAGTCTTACATTGGATTCAAACGGAGGATCGATACCTGCAACTGCAGGTTGGAGAGGGACTGACACTTTGATAATAAGCACAAAATCGTCATTTACTGCTTATGGAACATTGCCTGAACCATCAAGGACGGGATATAGATTTTTGGGGTGGAGAAAAAATTTATTAAATATTTATGAATATGCTGATTTTATAAATTCTAAAACTGACAGGACAAACATGAATTATGTCACTTTTTCTGATAAGGGTGTTTTAAACATGACTCCAGAGCAAAACTATCATTTGGTAAATGGAGAACAGCAATCGTATTTGTATCAAGTAAATCTGCCTGTTGCAGGGCAGTATCGGTTGAGTTATTATGCATATAATACTAGAAGTGATTCTAACCCTTCTGGCGCTTTTAGAATTTCGACTAATGGCTCGACGATTAAAGTTTTAAATGATGGCAGTATCCCACAAATTGCGAGTCAAACTAGAACAAAATATGAGACATTGTATGAAATAACAACAGCAGGGAATGTTGGAGTATATCTTTCTTGGAATTATGCTGGATTATGTTATTTGGACAATATTGTTTTAGAACTTGTTTCACCAACATCAAGTAGTTGGCCAGCATCTGCTTTTGCAACTTCAACCACCACGCGTACTGCTTCTGAAACATTAACTGCACAATGGGAAATAAGCACATATACTTATACTATTAATTATTATGGTGGAACCACAAGACAAACAAACACAACAAATTTGAGTGTTACTGCATCTACATGTTCGCCTTCAACTGCAACAACGATTGCAAGTGGAAGTTTTGCAAAGTTTACACATGCTTACACAACAACAGCACAAACGATAACTTTTAAACTTCCAAGTGCGGAATCATATTCGTATTATATGAAAATAGGTTCTGCACCTACGGATACATCATACACCAAGTTGTATACTACATCGTCTGATAGTTATTCAATTAATTGGACTCCGACGTGGGATTCTACGATAAATGTTTATGTATATCAAAGATACAGAATTTCATATGCTTCAAATGGTGGTAGTGGAACATTGCCGTCAACACAATATAAAATTCATGGGACAAGCATAACACTTGGATCAAACAATTTGACAAAAACGAGTTATACTGCATATGGTTGGAATACAAATAGCGCTGGGACAAGCACTGCATATACATCAGGGGCTACATACTCTGCAGATTCAAATGCAACGCTTTATGCTGACTGGACACCGATAATTTTTGGCTCTCTCAAAATTTATCCAATGGTATCAAGTGATGGCGAAAACTGGTCTATTTCAAGTGTTGGTGGAGATATAAATTTTGAATACTATTATGATAAATCAAACCAAGCTTCACATGATAATTTTGTAATTAATTCAATTGATAATGTTGATTTTAGTAACAAAGTGTTACGAAATTATGAAAATGGTATAAGTACTGTTGCCAAAGAAGGATATGTTTGTTTGGGCACTACAACCAATTCAAAGTTTCCACCATATTTTAATATTTCTTCATACAAAGTAACTGAAGATGGCAATTATTATGTATATTTTATGAAGAAAAGTAGCAATAACATGATCTATAATCAAGCTGATGATTGTTATTATTTTGAAGATGGTGAATATCCACAATCATATGTCGGGGCAACGCTTAATGCTCAATTGACAAATGATGTTGGCATTGAAAGTGTTGTGGGGTATTTAATTTATAATAATGGTAAAAGTGAAGAAAAAGTTTCAATTGTAAACTATAATGGAACAAAGTATGCAATGATTAAAGCTACAAAAACGCAAACTATAGTGTTTGATAGATTGAAATTTTCAAGTTATTCAGATATAGGTAATGCAGCATCTGTAACATTTTTACAAAATGGTTATATTGATCTTACTTTTTCTCAAGGAAGTTATAGCGATAACGCATATTCAAATTCAAAAGTTCAAAAGTTGACAGCGAATGGCTATGGTGGAGAACTTTGGAACAATGTTTTTACTAAAACTGAAGATATGACTATGATTAAAATTGGAATAAATGGTAGCAAGGAAGATGCATGTGTTTATTTTGATGTTACAGAAAAGATGGAGAATGGGAAACAATATAGGGTGTCTTTTGTAGATAATAATAGTTATCCATGCACATCAGGGAAGTTGACTAATATTGTTATTGAGGAAGTTGGAGAATTTGAAAAGGATATGTATTATTTCTTTGAATTTGAACCAATCAAATGGAGAAGTGATGCTAATGAGAATTTTGAGGGCGGAGAAAGAAAGTTTATTGCGCTTGATAAATCTTTGAAATATGAAAAGAAATTTACTGTAAACATTTGGGCATATATGAACAACTGGGCTGATTATGGTAATGACACAATGAGAATTATTTCTTGCACTGAAGATGGTGGCTGGAATCTTGAATCAAGTGAAGGGAAAATAATATTTGCTATATATGACTATGGTAATGGTTATAGGCATGCTTCATCTGATTCAAAATGGGCTGATCTTGGGAGTGGCTGGCATATGTTTACATTGATATTTGATGGTTCTTATGCAAAACTTTATATTGATTCTGTTTATCATGCGTCTACAGGGAAGTTTACTGGCGGAAAAGTAAAATACAATTCAACGAACACTATTTTTATAGGAGCGGAAGCAGAAAGCAGTGCAACAACACCAGTAGGATATTATTTTGATGGTATCATACGAAAAGATATTTTGATTTTGGATTATGCTCTAGATGAATCAGTCTTGGATTATTTATATCATGAAAGAAATACAAATTGGAAAAATGGTGAGCGCAGAACTAGTTTTGATGCTGTAAGTGATACAATTTTGTGGGCTGGAGCGGTAACTTCTGATTTGGGGAGCGTTTCAGAAGGATGGGAATTTACTGATAGTGATATGTATTCAGCTGTAAGCAGTGGTGCAAAATTCAGTGAGTCAAAATTAATGACAATTTCAAATGTCACAAATACTAAATTTAAGATTGATTCTGGAAATTATGTATATGATTATTTTGGAGAAACTGGACAGCAAGAGAAAGTAAAACATAAAGAAAAAGAAGAGTCATATATCCGTATTGCATCTATAGAAGAAATTGAGAATTGTTCTATCAATTCAAGAGCAAAAGCAAGTGATATGGTATGTTTTATGCTTGGAATCAATGGTGATACATATTGTGATTATTGGACAAGAGATTTGGGTGGTAATCTCAAAAATGGAAAAATGATAACATCATATGGAATGGAAAAAACAGTGTGGTTGAATAGATGTGGTGGAATAAGATTTTCAATAACTTTTGCTGAAGGTTGTCGATAGATAATAGAAAAATTAAAGTATCTCTATTTTGAGATACTTTTTTATTTTTGTAGGTGTTAAATTTGTAAATTTTTTATATAATTTTTGCCTTGTTTAATGGCAATTTTGATTGTGTTTTGGTGAAAATCGTCTGTTTGATTTGTTTGATTAGTTTTGCTATTTTTGAAGTGTAAACAAAAATGTCCACTTGTTTTTGATTCTGAATAGCCATGCGGATAAAGCGCTAAACTTGCGGGGAAATAAGTGGTTTGGTTATATTTTAATAATACTGGGCGACGCTTCCAACTCCATGCATTCTTGGATAAATTTTGCATCAACGCAAAATCTTGTATAGAATTTGGTTCAATGTCAGCATGGTTTTGTTTGTCTAAAATCTTTATATAAAATTGAGTTTGTGTTTTTAAATCTATGAGTTTGTAAACTGCGTCTTCTTCAAGCAAAGAACATATTCCATTTTGCCAATCTAGATTTAATATTTTGGGAGAATGTTCCGTTTCTTGTTTCTGAAGTTCTGTTTCGTGATGGTTGTTTATTTGATAGGCTTCATTTTTTGTTATATTTGTGTAATTTGAAAAAATTGGGTAAGGAAAAAGACTGGCAAACAGTCCTGCTGTAACCGTGAAAATAAAAATAATTAAAAGGCTTTTGTGCTTCATGTTTTTATTTTGCTTAAAATCGCTTTTTTCATTCAATTTGGTGATTTATTAAACATTTTTTTAATATAATTTAGCATGTCTAAAATTTTTGGTGCGGTCTTTTTGATTTTTGGAACAGTGGTTGGTGCAGGCTTTTCAAGTGGTAAGGAAATAATGGTGTTTTTCAGCCGTTATGGGGTGCTGTCATATCTCTATATTTTAATAGCAGGGATCTTGTTTTTTCTGCTTTTTTATTTTCTACTTCTGCATGGAAAGAGCATTTCAAAACATATTGAAAACTCCAAAATATTAAATTTTGTAATGTTTGTTATTTCTATTGTTTTTTGTTCGTCAATGTTTGCTGGAATAAAAAATTTGTTTTCTTATTTGCCAATTGTGGTGGATGTTTTGCTGACTGTTGGATTGATTTTGGGGTGTGTTCTTGTGTGCATCAAGGGAATGAAAGGGCTTGAAAAAGCAAATCTTGTTTTGATGCCGGCGATGTCCATTATCTTTTTGGCAGTTTTGTTTTTTTCTTGCTTTTCATCTTCAAAAATATCAATCTCGACCAATTCTTGGGCTGGATTTTTGTATTGTCCGCTTTATGTTTCTCTAAACATCTCTATGAGTAGTGTTGTTATATCAAAAATTGGTGAAAATTTAACGAAAAAACAGGCATTTTATGTAAGCCTGTTTTCCACGATTTTGATTTTGATTTTTCTTTTTTTTGGAAATTTTGTTTTGCAAAAAAACAACGATAGTTTCATCAGTGAAATGCCATTTTTAAACATTGTTAAAAACAATCAATTGATGTTTGTTTTGGTATATGTTGTTATTTTGATTGGGTGCTTTACAACTTTGATTTCACTTTGTTTGACACTTAAAACTTCGTTTCAAGTTTTCATCAAAAATGAAATGATAGCAACTTTGTGTGCGGTTTTAATTCCGTTTGTTATTAGTGCGGTTGGGTTTTCGCAAATTGTTTCTTTGCTTTATCCGATTTGCAGTGTTTTTGGTGTTTTTGTCCTTGCATATATTGTTGCATTTGAAAATGGAAAGATTGTCAAAGACAAGGTCTCTCGCAAAATCAATGGAGAATGATGCTTATTTTCTGATTGAATATTTCTTTTCAAGCAAACTCACCAAATAATACATCAAATAGGCGAGGATGCATAGAATTGTGGTTGCTGCCATGACGAGGTCAATTTTGAATATTTGTCCGCCATAAACAATCAAATATCCAAGACCTGCTTTGCTGGTCAAATATTCTCCCATAATGCTTCCAACCCAACTCATACCGACATTTATTTTGAGAACTGATATAAAATCTGGCATTGAGTTTGGTAAAACAAGTTTAAATAAAATTTGAAATTTGTTTGCATGCATGGATTTTAGAAGCAAAATTTTGCCTTCTTCAATAGATAAAAAAGCAGACAACATGCTCATTGTTGTGATGACTATGCAAATAAGCACGCACATCAAAACAATCGCTTTTGTCCCGGCTCCGACCCACAAAATTATGACTGGGCCAAGGGCGATTTTAGGTAATGAATTGAGCACGACAATGTATGGTTCAAACACCTTTCTTACCTTCTCATTCCACCATAAAACAACGGCGATTAAATAGCCCAAAATAGTTGCTATTACAAAGCCAATTATAGTTTCGTAGAGTGTTATCCATGTGTGTCCAAACAGTGTGCTATTTTTGATTAGTGTACCAATTTGCATGACAATTCGTGACGGAGAACTTACAAAAAATGGGTCTAAAACTTGACAGTATGTGAAAAGTTCCCACAGTCCTAGAAATGCCACCAAAACAAATATCCTGAAAAATATGATTATGAATTTGTCTTTTTTAAGTCGCTTTACATAGAGTTTGTGCGATTTAGAAAAGTTTTTTGTCTGTGTTTGTGCTTTCTGTTTTTTCATTGGTTAGTTCTCTCCATATCTTGTCAAAAAGAGCGGCAAAATTTTTATCTTCACGCTTGATTAGTGGTGTCTTGCCAGTCAAATTTGGATTGATAATGTCCTTGACTGTTGCAGGGCGTGATGTCAAGACAATGATTTTGTCGGACATTGAAATTGCTTCAGAAATGTCGTGAGTGACAAGAAGTGCTGTTTTGTGTTCGGATTTTATAATCTCGAAAACATCATCGCACAGTGACAACCTTGTTTGAAAGTCAAGTGCCGAAAATGGTTCGTCAAGGAGCAAAAGTTTTGGTTCAAGTGCAAGCGTGCGAATAAGCGCAACTCTTTGTCTCATTCCTCCACTTAATGAGCGTGGTTTTTGATTTCTGAAATTGTAAAGGTCATATTTTTTGAGTAATTCTTCTGCAAGAGCAAGTTTTTTGTCCTTGTCAGGAGATTTTTGTATTTCAAGCCCTAAGGTTATATTCTTCCAAACTGTTCGCCAGTCAAATAGGTAGTCTTTTTGGAACATATAACCTATTTTTTTTGTGTCAATTTTGCTCTCTCCATCAAGTACTATCGTGCCAGATGATGGCGTAAGAAGTCCAGCGGTTAGAGACAAAATTGTCGTTTTTCCACAGCCACTTGGCCCGACAAGTGAGACAAATGACCGCTCTTTTATATCAAAATTTATGTCATTTAATGCAAATATTTCGTCAGTTTTGGTTTGATAAAAATAATTTACATTTTTAAAAGTCAGTATATTTTCCATAGTTAGCCCTCTACATTTACATTCTATTTATTTTAAGATTTTTTGTTAATTTGCATTGTGTCAAAAAAATTTTGGCACGATTTGTTGAAAATGCAGATTTTGAGTTTTACAATTTGGGCAAAAGTTGCAGTTTTGAGGTGAAAGGTGAATGAGGAAGAAATAAAAAATGCTTTGCTCAAAAAAGCATTGGGATATGAAAGCGATGAAATTGTCGAAGAATACACAACAGACGAAAACGGAAATTCGATTTTGTCGAAGCGAAAGATAACAAAAAAATTTAATCCGCCTGATATCAATGCTTTGAGATTTTTGCTTGAACAATCTGATTTGTCAAATGATGAAATCTCCAAGATGTCCGACAAACAACTTTTGCAAGAAAAACAAAGGCTTTTGCAACTTTTAAAACAAAAGGAGAAAGAAGAAAATGAAGATGGAAATCTGTAAGCATCAGTTGAAATGTGACTTTTATGGCTGTAACAACTTGGCAAAATACAGTTTCAGCACGAAAGGGTTTATTAGGCGTGAACTTGTTTTTTGTGAAGACTGCATGAAAAAGATGTTTGAATGTTTTTCAAAGCAGTGTGTGCCAAAGTCCATTGATGCACCTTTTAAGACAAGAAAGAACAAAAAGGAGAATTTATGAAAGAAAAAATTGAAGACATTGTAGTTAAGGAAACACTTGAAGACTTTGAAGAAAGAGTGAGAGCAAGAAAAAGTTTTGACAATCAATGGCAACTCAACATGAACTTTTATATGGGCAATCAATATTGCGATGTTGGTTATGGTGGTTTTGTCAGAGAAATGGACAAGAAATATTTTTGGCAAGAAAGAGAAGTTTTCAATCATATTGCACCAATCATTGATATAAGACTTTCAAAACTTGCAAAAATAAAACCTAAAATGCAGGTATTGCCAGCAACAAATGAAGAGGAAGATTTGTATACGGCAAAGGTCGGAAAAAAGATTCTGGACTCTGTTTCAAACAAAATGAATTTGAGCGCAAAAATCAATCAAGCGACAAAATGGAGTGAAATTTGTGGAACAAGTTTTTATAAAATTTCTTGGAATTCAAACCTTGGACAGGTGGTTGCACTTGAAGAAGATGGAAAGAAAATAAAAACAGGCGATGTGGACATTTCTATTTGTTCGCCATTTGAAATCTATCCTGATTCTGCAACACATGAGAGTTTGCAAGAGTGTCAAAGTTTGATTCATGCAAGAGCTTATACTGTTGATGAAATCAAACAAACTTATGGAGTTGATGTTGAAGGAAAAGACATAAATGTCTATTCGCTTGACGGAACATCTGTGTCTCTTGGTGGGCTTGGATATTCTGGACTAGCCACTAAACTTATTGAAACAACAAGAAAAAACAGTGCGATTGTTTTGGAAAAATATGTTAAACCATGCGAAAAATTTCCAGATGGTAGACTTATTATTGTGGCTGGTGACAAACTTGTTTATGACGGCGAACTTCCTTACTTAAACGGAATTGATGGCAAGAGAGAATTTCCTTTTGTTAGACAAATTTGCAATGAGGAAGTTGGCAATTTCTGGGGAGTAAGTATGATTTCAAGACTTATTCCAATTCAAAGGTCTTACAACGCTGTTAAAAACAGAAAACACGAATATATCAATCGTTTGACACTTGGCGTTTTGGCTGTTGAAGATGGCAGTGTTGATATCGACAATTTGGAAGAAGAAGGTCTTGCACCTGGCAAGATTTTGGTTTATAGACAGGGCTCGTCTGCTCCAAAGTTTTTGGGTGGAGAAAATGTCCCTTCTGATTTTGAAAAAGAAGAAGAGAAACTCTTAAAAGAATTTAATTCTTTGAGTGGAACAAGCGAAATTGGAAGTATGGAAAGCGTCTCTGCAAGTTTGAGTGGAGTTGCTCTTGAACTTTTGATTGACGAAAATGAAACACGCTTGAAGTTTACGACTGACAGCATGAAAAGCGCAATCAAAACTATGGCAAAACACATTTTGAGACTTTATAAGCAATTTGCGACTTTCCCTCGACTTATCAAGATTGTTGGAGATGATGGAACTTTGGATGTCTTTTATTTCAAAGGTAACGATATTTCAAGTGATGATGTCCAATTTGATACTGACAATGAAACCAATGACACTTTGTCACAAAGAAGAACAATGATTTTTACTTTGCTTGACAAGGGGCTTTTGGCTGATGAAGACGGAAAAATTTCAAACAGCATGAAGGCAAAGATTATGGAAAATATCGGCTTTGGTGTTTGGGATAATTCGGTAGATTTGAGAGATTTGCACATCAAAAATGCGGACATTGAGAACAGCAAACTTAACAGCGGGAAAGATGTTGAAGTAAAAGAAATAGACAATGATGAACTCCATATAAACCAACATACAGCATATATGTTGAAGGTTTTGTATGGTGGAGAATACGATAAAAAGATTGAAAAATTGTTTTTGAAGCACATTCAAAAGCACAAGGAAAGACTTATTTGAGGAGAATAAAATGGAAGAAAACAAAAATATTGAGGAACAACCAGAAGTGGCACAAGAGACAAATATTGCCGAAGAAAGTGCACGAGGCTCCTCACAGAGTGAAATGCTTGCAGATGATAATATGGCAACATCAAATGAAGCAGAAAGGGGCGTTCCCATTGGAAAATTTAAGAGTGTTGAAGATTTGTATGAAGCCTACAACAATCTGCAAGCAGAATTTACTCGCAAAAGCCAAAAATTGTCTGTTTTGGAGAAAGACAAAACACAAAATCAAACCGATGCCGAAGATTATGGTGACGGAGATTTAAGAGTGTTCCTTTCAAAAAATCAGGGAGCGGTCATGTATGCTGATGAAATTAAAGCAAGAGCAATGCAAGACGACAGTTTGAAAGGTGACGAACGTAAGTTTGAAAAGGCTTGGGCAGAAATGTTATATGAAAAACTTACTGCTCCAGACAAGGCAAATGATCCGCTCGTCCAAAATTTGATATTAAAAGATGATGAATTGAAAAATTTGGTCGTAAAGGATTATATGAAACAACTTCAATCAAACAATATTCCTATTGTTATGTCCTCCAATTCTGGTGAAAGAGTAACCAAAACGGTTACTCCAAAGCCAGATAGTTTTGAACAAGCAAAGAAAGTTGTTTTGGACTTGCTTAAATAAAATTCTTTTGACAAATCAGGCGAAAAGCCTTAAAAAGGAGAAAATTAAATGGTTACATTAACTAGCGCAGAAAATGTGCTCAAAGATGTCTATTTGGGTGTTATTGCTGACCAAATAAACACAAAAACAAACCCACTTTTCAGCAGAATTAAAAGAAGTTCTAGAAATGTTTTCGGAAAGGAAATAAGAGTAGTTGCTCCAGTTGGCATCAATGGCGGAATTATGGCAGGAGAAGAAACAAGTGATTTGCCAGACGGCGTTGACACACCTTACCTTTCTTTGAAAGCACCACTCAAAAATTTGTATGGAAGATTTGAAATCAGTGACAAGGCATTGAAATGCTCTGCTTCTGATGTAAATGCTTTCGTTAACCTTCTTCAAGATGGCATGGATTCTCTTTTGAAAGCAAGCATGTTTAATCTTTCAAGAATGGTTTATGGAGACGGAACAGGCCTCTTGGCAACTTTGACGGTAAGTTCTGGAACTGTTACTGTCGACAACGCAGAAGCAATTGCTCCTGGAATGTATGTTGATATTTACAATGACACAACATCTGTGGCTTCAAATGTTTTTGTGAAGTCTGTAGATAAATCTTCAAAGGTAGTTGTGTTTAATATTGCTTCAAGCGTAACTTTGGCAACAGGATACACTGTTTATTTGCACAACTCTAAAGGAAACGATATTATCGGTCTTAAGGGTATTGTAAACAACACAACTTTGTATGGAGTTGACAGAAGTACTTATCCAATTATGAAAGCAAAGAAATATACAGGTGCCACATCTGATACTTTTGATGAAGATTATGTTCAAAAAATTATTGATGACCTTGAAATGGCAGGAACAAATGTAAACTTTATCAACTGTTCTTATGAGCTTAAGAGATTGTATCAAAAATATTTGACTATCTATAAGAAGAACATTGAATACACAACATTGGAAGATGGTATGAAAGTTATTACTCACTTTGGAACACCTATCGTGCCTACAAACCATGTTGCTGCAGGAGAATGCTACTTCCTTAACACTGATGACTTTACTTTCTATGAACTTGGCGATTGGAAATGGTTGGAAGACGAATCTGGCAGAATTTTGAAACAACACGCTAACAAGCCTGCTTATTCTGCAACTTTGGTTAAATACACAGAACTTATTTGCCAAAAGCCATCTGGTGTTGCTTATTGCAGTAGCATTCCTACAACTGTCGCATCTAATACTTAAAGATAAAAGGAAAATTTTATGAAAAGGTCATTTGAAATCGAAAGTGATTGTCTTGATATAACAAAACGCATAAAAGCTGTTGATGAAGACTATTTTGTCTTATTTGACTTGGACAAGAAAAAGTTTGAACTTCACAACAAGTCACAGGGCGGGAACACTTATTGTTTGACATTTCCCTTTGATAGTTTGGATGAAAGGGCAGTGACGCTTGTGCTTAAAACTAGGGTTCAAAATAGTGATACCCTTTTTGAAGAAATGCAAAGAGAGAACGAAAAGCAGAAAAAAGACAACATAAAAAAGATTTGGAATGATTTTAAGGAGACGCTATATGACAGTTAAAGATATTATTAAATTGGTTTGTGATTTTGTGGGTGAAAGAGAGTTGCTCGCAAAATTGGAGTCTACGGAAGCGGTTACTTACACTTCAAGAGAACAAGAAAAACTGGATTTGATGGTGCGTTGTTTCAATCTTGTAAATCAAGAGATTGCCAGTGATTATCTGCCTTTTCTTACAAAAGAAGAAATTGATGTAAACAACTCTATTTTAAATTTTTCCACTCTCGACAAAACGCTTATAAATGTTTACGAAATCAAAAACAAAATTGGAATGAATTTGAAGTTCAAATTGTTTCCAAATTATGTTGAAGTTTTTGGACATGCAAGAAGCATTGTTTACAGTTTCTTGCCATCTGAAAAAACTTTGACAGACAATGTAGAAATTTATAACGGTTTGTCAAAGCGTGTGTATGCTTATGGCGTGGCAAGCGAATTTTTGCTTGTTGATGGCGTGAGTGATGATGCGGAAATTTGGGAAGATAGGTTTAAACAGAGTTTGTTTGTTTTGAGCAGAAGACGTGGCGAACATATCTTGCCTGCAAGGAGTTGGATTTGATTTTTTATAAAAATCTTAAAAAACATAAAAAGACGCAAGAGAAAAATCTTGTTTTCTCTATCTTTGGAGATGGGGTAGTCTCAAACGAAGATGATGCACTTGCCAAACCAAATGCTTGCAAGGACAGTTTCAATTTGCGCTTTTCTGACGGTGCGTTGAAAACGGGACTTGGATTTAGAGATTTTCAAGTCCCTGCTTCAACGGACGATTTGCAAACTTGCCATACTTTTAATTTTGCTGAAAAATTGGACGAAATTGACGGGCTTTGGATGGATAGATGGTATAACACAAATGTCGAGAGATATGTTTATACTTTGCTTATGATTGACTCAAGTCAACAAATTTGGGGAGTGCCGATCGTTGACCAATATGAAGGTATGATTTGGTCAAAATCGACAAAACTTTCAAGTTATCCAACATTTCAATGTCAATATCGCATAAACAACATAGATAGTTGTTTGTTTTTCTCAAAAGGAGGTATGCTTTGCATGGCGGCGACAGAAGAAGGTATTTTTGACAATGTTCCGGCATTGATTTCTGGCGCGGTGCATTATGACAAATTTTTTGGAATAACCAACACAAACCGAAATACTCTCATTTATACAACAAACTTAAATCTTAAAACATGGTCAAGCAGTGAAAGTTCGGCGATTGAATTTTTGGACAACAGAGGTTCGTTCAACAAACTTGTTGCTTTCAATGATTATGTATATTTATTCAGAGAATATGGGATAACAAAAATCTCAATTTATACCACAAAAGACAACTTCTCTTTCACTCATTTGTTTACTTCTTCATCAAAAATCTATGAAAATTCGGTTTGCGTTTGTGGTGACAAAGTTTTCTTTATGACAAGAGATGGACTTTATGCTTTCAATGGCAATTCTGTGGACAAAATTGCTGGGCAGTATGACAAATATTTCAAAAATCTTGACAATACAAATTGCTCGGCAGCTTGTTTGAATGGAAAGTATTATATTGCCACGAAATGTGATTTTGGAGACGGACAAAATGTCGGTTGTGAAGCAAAAACATCTTGGACAAACAATGCCTTGTTTGAGGTTGATATTGAAAATTTTGAGACAAATGTTTATCGTGGTGTCGATATCAGAAAAGTTTTGACAATCGATAATCCTTATATGAGCAAACTTGTTGCATGTTTTTATAATGACTATAAAACACATGTTGGTGAACTTGTCACAATTGGGAAAACTTTTGGAGTCTCAACGCAAAAAGAATGGAAATCCTTTAAAACAGATTTGGGTTTCAAGTCAAAGCGGAAGAAAATTAAAGAGATTGTTTTAAACACGAAATATGCGTGTCAAATTGAAATAATCTCTGACGAAGAAACAAAAACTTATTCTTTCACAGGGGACGAAAAAGAACAAAGATTGCCTGTGTGCTGTTATGGAAAAGATTTTCAATTTGTTTTCAAAACAAATAACGAAAACTGTTATATAAGCAAGCCTATGCTGATTTTTGATGTTGTTTCTTGAAAATATTTTTCTTAAATAAAATCAATTTTTTCAATAAATCTCGTTTTTTTTATAAGGGGGATTATGAAAATATGAAAAATTTGATAAATCAAAAAAATACGGACACAAAAAATGGATATTTGGAAGGAAATAATTAGCATAGTTGTGAGCAATGGTGTTTTTGCGGTGCTTTTTGTTTGGCTCTTTTGGTATCAACTTAAAGATAGTGCAAAAAGAGAGACAAAGTATCAGCAAACCATCGAACAGTTGACAAAACATTTGGAAGCCTTGGAAGATGTTAAACAGGATATAAGAGACATTAAAGATTATTTAAAAGATGAGGATGAGTATGAAGAACTTCTTTAAAAAAATGAAAACCTACAGTTTTTGGGTTAGTTTTTCAGGCGCATTGATTATTCTTGTTAATGCCCTTGGAAGAGCTTTTGGTTTTAAAGTTGAAAATCAAGTTATTGAAGATTGCATAATGTCTATCGCTGGCATTTTAGTTGTGCTAGGTGTTGTCACTATGGGCGACAAAAAGATAAAAAATGATGACAAATCTGGTGATGATGTTTTGGATGAAAACGAAGAAAAAAGCGATTCTGAAAATGACACCATCGCTGAAGAAAATGGCGATGATTTTGTGCTAAATGAAGATAAAACAGATGAAAATTTGAACAAAAATGACAAAACTGAAGATATGAATGAAAAGAAAATGAATGATAAAAAGATTGAGACTGATTTGACGGAGAAAAATGAATAAATAAAAACAATGATGTATAAATATACAAAAAACCGCATAATAATTTGTGCGGTTTTTTTGTTTTTGAAATTTTTTTTGAACAAAAAGACCACAATTGTCAAAGAAATAGGCATTATTTTTTATTTTCGCTTGAAATTGACGACTGATTGTGGTATGATAAAACCATAAGGGAGGAAGGATAGAAATGAAAAAAGCACTTTATACAGTTTTGTCAATTTTGTCTATTGTTTACATTGCATTTTTGGTGATGTTTCAATTTATTGACAAAGGTATGTGGACACCAAATTTTCCACAATGGTTTGCCACAACATTTGACTTGGTTGTTAAATTTGGAGGAGTTGCAATAATTTTCTGCTTTGCTTTGGTTAACTTCTCTGGAAGTCCACTCAAGACTGTATTCTTCATTTTGTTGATTTTGGCAATTGTTGCTTATGTTATTGTTTTGGCAGCACCACAAGTTTTTGAAAACTGGTTCCACAAGACACCACCTGAAGGTGGCGGTTCTGCTTTGATGATGATGCTTGGACTTTAATTTCAAATTTGTTTGTTTTGATTTTATTTGAAATTTTGGGACAATTTGTTGTTGAAATAAAATAAGTAGAGTTTTAGTGTGGAAAAATTTATTATTATTGATGGAAATAGTTTGGCAAATAGGGCATTTTACGCAATGCCCTATTTATCTAATAGAAACAAACAGCCGTCTGGTGCAGTCTTTGGTTTTGCAAACATTTTAACAAAACTCATTACCGAACAAAAGCCTGACTATATCGCTGTGGCTTTTGACCATGCACGCAAGACTTTTAGAAATGAAATTTATGATGCATACAAGGGAACACGAAAAGAAACTCCACAAGATTTGATTTCGCAGTTTCCCGTTGTTAAAAAAATGCTTGAAATCATGGGAATAAAAGTTTTTGAGTTTGCAGGAATTGAAGCTGATGACATTATCGGAACGATTGCAAAGCATTCAGGACAAAACAATATTCTTGTTTCTGGGGACAGAGACCTTTTTCAACTTATTGATGACAACACTTCTGTGTGGCTTACACGCAAAGGTGTGACAGAAATTGAAATTTTTGACGAAAAGGCATTGTTTGAAAAGTATAAACTTGTACCACTTGGCATAATTGATTTGAAAGCCTTGATGGGTGATGCTTCGGATAATATTCCTGGAGTAGCTGGAGTTGGAGAAAAAACTGCTTTGGGACTTTTGGAAAAGTTTGGAACACTTGATGGAATTTATCAAAATATTGAAAATGTTACTGGAAAACTTAAAGAAAAACTTGAGAATGACAAAGAAAAAGCTTATATGTCAAAAACTCTTGCAACAATCAAGACTGATTGTGAAATTGATTTTGATTTGTCCGCCTGCAAATATGTTTTTCCTTTCTCACAAAAAGTTAGAGACTTTTTTGAAGAATGGGATTTTAGAAGTTTGACAAACCGAAAGGATTTGTATGATGAGGGTGTAAGAGACCTGAAAAAACAAATCACAAAAACATATTTTGAAACGCTGGAAGATGTGGAATCTTTTGCATCAAAAGTAAAAAATTATTTTTGCTACGATCTTGAAAAAATGGAATTTTCGGTTGGTGGTGAAGAAGTTTTTGCAATTAAAAAAGAAATTGATTTGTTTTCTACTGCTTTGGATTTGGGCGATGTATTAACCAAATTAAAGGGCGTTTTTGAAAATAAATTTGTAACAAAGATTACAAATTCGTCAAAGACTGACAAAAAGATTTTGAAAAAATATGGCATAAAACTTGAAAACTTTTTTGATATAGATATTGCAAGATATGTCTTGTTTGCAGGGCTTCCAAAATTGCCAAATCCGGAAGTTGCAGACTATATCAATTTGAAGGCCGAACTTGAAAAACAAATGCAAGATGAAAAGGTTGCTGGAATTTACAATGATATAGAATTGCCACTTGTCAATGTTTTGGTTGACATTGAAAATGAAGGTTTCAAGGTTAATGAGACAGAACTTGATGTTCTTGCAAAAAAATATCAAGAAGAGTTAACGCAGCTGACTGCACAAATTTATGATTTGTCTGGGGAAGAGTTTAATATAAATTCTCCAAAACAAGTTGCAAGCATTTTGTTTGACAAACTTGGCTTGAAATCATACAACAACAAAAAACAATCTACAAGTTTTGCAATTTTGGATGATATGCGTTGGCAACATGAAATTGTAGATTTGATAATTAAATATAGAAAAGTTGGAAAACTTGTCAGCACTTATGTAAATGTTTATAAAAACATCTGCAAAACAGATGGGCCTGTTGTGCACACAATTTTCAATCAAACTTTGACTTCGACTGGAAGGTTATCTAGTTCAGAACCAAACATGCAAAACATTCCTACTAGGGACGAAGAAGGGCGCAATTTGCGTAAGATTTTTATATCAAAATATGCTGATGGAGAGATTATATCTGCAGATTACAGTCAAATTGAACTTCGACTTCTTGCAAATTTGGCTGGGGAAGACAGCATGATTGATGCTTACAATCATGGAATTGATATTCACACAAAAACTGCAAGTGAAATTTTTGGGGTTCCTGTTGATGAGGTTACTAGTGCTCAAAGAAGAGATGCAAAAGCAGTGAATTTTGGGATTATTTATGGCATAAGTGATTATGGTTTGTCACAAAACATCAAGACCTCAAAGATGAAGGCTAAACAATATATTGACAGTTATTTTGACCGTTATCCAAAAATTAAATTGTTTATGGATAAAAATGTTGATTATGCAAAAGAAAATGGCTGTATAAGGTCATACTTTGGTAGAATAAGACATATTCCTGAAATCAAATCTTCAAATGTTAATGTAAGAAAATTTGGTGAGCGTGTTGCTATGAATATGCCTTTGCAGGGGACTGCGTCAGATGTGATAAAGATTGCAATGATAAAGGTTGCAAAGCGTCTTGAAAATATGAAAAGCCATATAATTTTGCAAATCCATGACGAACTCATTGTTGATGCACCACAAAACGAAATTGAAGATGTGAAAAAGATTCTTAAAGAATGTATGGAAAGCGTTTGCAATTTTGAAGTGCCTTTGACAGTTTCGGTTGGAAGTGGAAAAAATTTGTTTGAATGTAAATAATTTGAATGTAAATAAAATACAAAAACCAGACAGTGTCTGGTTTTATTTTTTAATGCATGTGATTTAAACTTACATAATAAAATACAATTATTAAAAAAATTGCAATTATTACTTTGATAGAGAATGTCCACCAATATGAAGTAAAGAAAGTTTTTCTTGAAATGCTTCCATTTGGATAAGAACAGCCTATAATAATAGCGATAATCATAGAAAGAAATATTCCACAGAGAACACCTAATCCTGTTTTGTCTTCACTATCGTTTTTTGAAGTGTTATTATATTTAGATTTGGTCTCTGTTGATTTTTGATATTTATATTCTAAATCTTCAATTTTTTCTTCATCTTCAATAATATTTCCGTTTTTGTCTGTTATTTGCCAATACTCTGGAGTGACTGTGTTTTCTTTTTTCTTTTCATTCTTTATCTCTTTTGCTATCTCTTTCTTCTTTGTGTTGGAAGAAGATTTTTTCGTCACATCGTTTGAAGTCAAAATTTCATTTAATGACGAAGATTGATTATCAGAATTTTTCATTTGTTTTAGCACTTTTGCCAAATTTTTAAGTTCTTGTAACTCTTCTTTGGTGAGTTCTTGTTCTTCTTCCATTGTTTCTCCTTTTTCTTTATGTTTGTTTTATTTGTAAAAATTATATTCTCAAAAATTGAGAATGTCAAGTAAAAATTCTCAAATTGTGAGAAAATATAATTATGAAAAACAATTTTGGCGTAAACTTAAAAGCAATTAGGCAGGAAGTTGGGCTTTCTCAAACACAGTTGGCACAAATGATTGGTGTCAGTTTCAAAACAATCAGCCATTGGGAGAAGGGGTATAGTGAACCAACTCTTGAAATTCTGGAAAAGTTGAAAAGTGTGCTTAAAGTGAGTTATGAAGATTTGTTGGATTGAAAATGCAGTATAAAATAAAAATCCTTGCCGTGCGGTTGGGATTTTTTTGATTTGAGTTAAATTTAATTGAAATCGTGCAATTAAAAATGATTTTTTGATTGACTAATTTGACAGAATTGGTTAAAATATAAATGGTGATGTATGCAGTATTCAAGAAAAATGGGTTTGGATTATGGTAAAGCAAGAATAGGTGTGGCATTTTCAGATTTGTCAGGAACCATTGCAAGTGCTGACCATATTTACAAAACTCAAAATGAAGAAAAAGATTTGCAATATTTCGCCGAACTTGTTAAAGATAAAAGTGTTGACATGATTGTTTTGGGATTGCCGTTAAATGCAGACGGAACTGAATGTGAAATGACCGCTGTTGTCAAAGAGTTTGGTGCGAAATTGGGCGAGGTCGCAAAAGTGCCTGTTGTTTATCAAGATGAGAGATACACTTCTTATGAAGCGGAAGAATATCTCAAAGAGGCAAGAATAAAATGGGAAAAGCGTAAAGAACTTTTGGACAAAATCTCGGCACAAATTATACTGCAAAATTATCTTGACGAAAATCCAAAAAAATAAAGGAGAATTTATTATGGATAAGAAAAAAATGGAAAAAGTTGAAGAAATTTCAAAAAAGGTAGAACAAGAAGAACAACAACCAGATATCATTGATATCCTTTTGGACGAAGATAACAAAGACCCAATCGTTCTTGTTGATGGACAAGGCAAAAAACTGTCTTTCGAACAAATTGCTGTTATTCCTTACAATAACAAAATTTATTGCGTTTTGAAACCAATCGACAAGATTGAAAATGTTCAAGATGACGAAGCTATTGTATTTTTCGTTGACGAACAAGAAGGCAAAGAACCTGTTTTGATGGTTGAAACAGACGAAAAAGTCGCTATGGACGTGTTTGACGAATATTACAATCTTCTTGACGAAGCAGACAAAAACAACAAATAGTTTGTTTTGTATTTAAGGTGGTTGATTTAATAGTTTTTGATTGCAAAAGACATGCAATGATTTTTCTTGCATGTTTTTTCTTTTGTGATGCATATTTTGCATAATATTTGGAAAAATAATTTTGCAAGGGAAAAACCTTGAGTAAGGGAGGGAAAACTATGTTTGGTAAAAAGAAAGCATCAAAAAAATCTGATGCAAAAAGCAACGTTGAGGCAGCAAAAGAATCAGCCACAAAAACAAAAGGTTGCAGTGGTAAAAAAACAACTGGTTCAGCAAAAGCGTGCAAATAGTTTAGCCTAGCCAAAAATAAAAGACCTAACAAAATCAAAATTGGTTGGTCTTTTATTTTTTTTGTGACTTTATGTGAAATATATGAGAGTGTGATTAAATGTGATAAAAATAAAGGTTGTGTGAGGGGGTTAAATTTGCTTTGTTTCAAGAAAATTTGTCCAAAGTGGTGGAAAATTTATTTCAAATTCCATTGTTTGATTTGTGCGAAAGTGTGTAAATGAGATTTTTTTGAGCAAAAGCATGGTGTGTGTAAATGGAAATTGTGACAAGATTTTGTATTCTTCAATATAAATTTTGTCGCCAAGTAGTGGGTGGTTTATGCTTGATAAGTGAACTCGTATTTGGTGTGTTCTGCCTGTTTCTAAAGTGAGTTTGATTAAAGAAAAATTGTCAAAATTTTTTACAACTTCAATATGTGTTATCGCTGACTTGCCATTATTTGAAACAATTCGTTTAATCTGATTTATACCGTTATGCTGAATGGTCTCGATTTTGGAGTTGATAGTAAAACTTTTTTCATCAAAATTTCCATAACATATGGCGTAATATTCTTTTTTAAAGTCTTTTATGCTGTTGTAAGCAATCAGATTTTTGGCAACTAATACAAGTCCGGCGGTATCTTTGTCTAATCGATTTACAATTCTTAAAACAAAATTTTTATCCTTATTTTGCATGTATTTGCAGATTATTCCGCCCAAATTGTCTGAATAATGACTGCGACTTGGCATGCATGCTAGATTGTGTGGTTTGTTGACTAACAAAAAATCATCATCTTCAAAAACTATATCCAAATTGCCATCACAAGGAAGGATTGTTGAAGAATTTTGCGGATTGTTTGCTACTGACAGTATGTCGCTATCTTTGATTTGTGATTTGAGAGTTGCAAAGGTTTTGTTTAGAAGTATGCTGTCTTTTGAAGTTCGCAGTTTACTGATATAACTTTCAGAGAAATTCTTTGATTTGAGATAATAATAAACCGTGGGTGACTTAAGTTTTAAATTTTTTATATTTGAAATTTCAAACATTTCATAATTTTTCATATAGAGATTTTAGCACATATAAGAAAAATGTCAAAATTATTTAATTTTATTTTAAATTGTTGACTTAAAATTTTTGTTGTGGTAAAATTTGAACATTAAAGACGATGATGAAAGAGTAGTAGGCTTCTAAAAATCTCTCAGAGAGTCCATGTTTGCTGAAAATGGATAGATTTTGGATGACGAATTCACTTTCTAGTTGAACTTTGAAACCTTTTTGGTGTGTAGGAGTTTCCGCAAAAGCATGCGTAAATGTTTTAAATAAGGCATTTGTTTTTTGGTTTGTTCTTAATTGAAAGCAAGTGTGAAGTTAGGTGGTACCACGATTTAATCGTCCTAATGTTGGGGCGATTTTTTTATTTAATTGATGTTTTGATTGTGTTTACAATGTTTGAAACTTTTGATCGAATAAAAAATCGCGTAAATTTTGAAAAGGAGTAGGTATGAAACAAAAACTTGAAGAAATTTTGAAAAATGGTGTGGCAGAAATTTCTTCTGTAAGTGACTTGAAGCAGTTGGATGAAATAAGAGTTAAATATCTTGGAAAAACTGGGGAATTGACACAAATTTTGAGAGGAATGAAAGATGTTCCTGCAGAAGACAGAAGAGAAATAGGAACTTTGGCAAACACTGTTAGACAGAATATTGAAGAAGGATTGAGTCAAAAATTGGCTGACTTGGAAAATGCTAAACTTTTGGCTGATATGGAAAAAGAAAAAATTGATATAACAGAACCAAGCAAAGGCACAAAGAAAGGCGCTTTGCATCCTTTGACTCGTTTTAACAACAAATTTATGGAAATATGTGTTGAAATGGGGTTTACTGTTATTCAAGGGCCTGAAATTGAAACGGATTATTACAACTTTGAAGCTTTGAATGTTCCTAAAAATCATCCAGCGAGAGATATGCAGGATACTTTCTTTATTAGTGACAATATTTTGATGAGGTCTCAAACTTCAAATATGCAAGTTAGAGCTATGGAAAAAATGAAACCACCTTTCAAGATTGTTTGCCCAGGTAGGGTGTATAGAAATGATAGTGATAGTTCTCACTCTCCAATTTTTAACCAATTTGAAGCATTGGTTATTGATGAAAACATTGGTCTTAAAGATTTGATGATGATGATTAAAGAAATTTTGAGGAGATTGTTTGGTGAAAATGTAAAAATGCGTGTTCGTCCATCATACTTTCCATTTACAGAACCAAGTATTGAAATTGATGCAACTTGCCAAATGTGTCAAGGAAAAGGTTGTGCATTGTGTAAAGGCTCTGGTTTTTCGGAAGTTTTTGGAGCGGGGGTTGTAAATCCAAAAGTTTTGGAAATGTCAGGAATAGACAGCAAAAAATATAGCGGATTTGCTTTTGGACCTGGTATTGATAGAAGTGTTATGGTTACAAACAAAATCCCTAACATCAAATATTTGTTTAGAAATGATATGAGATTTTTGAAACAAATGAGATAATGTTTAAATTGTAGTATTATGCATGCATAATACACTATATTTTGTGTGCTATGTCACAAATTTTAAAGGAGATAAATAATGAAAGTAACTTATAATTGGTTGAGAGATTTCGTTGATTTGGAGAGTATTTCTGCAGAAGAAGTTGCAAAAAGGTTGACTGCTTCAGGTTTTGAAGTTGAAGAAACAGTCTATATGAATGAGCATTTGCACGATGTCTATGTTGGAAAAATTACTAAAATTGAGAAACATCCAGAGGCTGATAAATTGCAAATTTGCCAAGTAAATGTTGGTGAAAAAAATGTGCAAATAATCACATCTGCTACAAATGTTTTTGAGGGTGCTGTTGTGCCAGTTTCTTTGGATGGCGCAGACCTTGTAAATGGTATTAAAATCAAGCCTTCAAATTTTAGAGGTGTTAGAAGTGAAGGTATGTTCTGCTCGGGTGAAGAGATTGGCATTGATGAGAATTATTTTGAGGGTGCTGGTGTCAATGGAATTTTGATTTTGCCTAACAATTTTGTTGCTGGAACAAAAATTGAAGATGCTTTGCTTTTGAATGATGTTATCTTTGATATAAATGTTACACCAAACAGACCTGATTGCAACAGTGTTGTTGGTATTGCGAGAGAACTTTGCGCTATATATGGAAAGGAATTTAAAGAACCTAACCTTTCTTATAAAACAGTTGGTGGAAATGTAAACAATTATGTAGATGTGAAAATTTCTACGCCAAATTGTCCAAGATATATGGCTGCTTATGTTGGAAATATCAAACTTGAACGTTCTCCATTGTGGCTCAGAAGTCGTTTGCATGCTGTTGGAATTAAAACTATCAATACCATGGTTGATATAACAAATTATGTCTTGATTGAACAGGGACAACCAATGCATGCTTTTGATTACAAATATCTTGATGGTAAAAAAATCAATGTTAGACAGGCAAGTGCTGGTGAAAAAATTGCTGTTTTGAATGGGCAGACTTATGAACTTGACAAAGATGTTATGGTTATCGCTGATGAAAAGAAACCTGTTGTTATTGCTGGTGTTATTGGTGGGGTAAATTCATGTATAAGTGATGATACAAAAGATACCGTTTTTGAATGTGCTGTTTTTGATTTGAAAAGTATTCGACTTACAGCAAAGAGGTTTGGTTTGAGAACTGATTCTTCTGCAAGATATGAAAAGGGAGTAAATATAAATTCTCCTGCTATTGCTCTTAAAAGAGCTTTGCATTTGGTTAATCAATTGCATTGTGGAGATATTGTAGATGGAATTATTGATAAAGTAAATTCTCAACAAAAATTGGAATATTCTCCTAAGATTGAAATTTCTTATAGTAAAGTTTGCAAAATTTTGGGTCTTGAAATTCCAAAAGATAGAATGCTTCAAATTCTGAATGCTCTTGGAATTAAGTCTGAGATTTCTGGTGATAAACTTACTTGTGTATCTCCTTATATTAGGGAAGATATTAAAAATGAAAATGATATTGCAGAAGAAGTTATCAGAATTTATGGTTACGATGTTTACAATAATATTGAAGGAAGATTGTTTGAAAATTCTACAATAACTGTTGGACAATATGAACCAAGACTTGCTATGGAAAATGGCTTGAAAAATGTTTTGGTTGATGGCGGTTTCTATGAAACCTTAAACTATTCACTTTATTCTGCAAGTGCTTGTGACAAATTGCTTATCAAAGAAGATGACGAAAGAAGGAAGGTTATTAAAATTGCAAATCCTTTGAGTGAAGACTTGTCAACTGCAAGAACGCTTATGGCACACGCTTTGCTTTTGGATATCTCTTACAACTTGTCAGTTGGAAATAAGGATTTGAGATTCTTTGAAACCGGAAAGGTTTATTTGCCAAAAGAATTGCCATTGAAAGAATTGCCAGTCGAAAATAACAGATTGTCATTTGCGGTTTGTGAAAATGGCTATGATTTCTTTATGCTTAAGGGTGTTATTGAAAATTTGTTGTTGTCATCATCACTTAAATATAAACTTGAACGCTCAAAAGAACCTTATTTGCATAGTGGGGTAAGTGCAGATATTGTTGCAGAAGATGGGAAGGTTGTTGGTTGGTTTGGAAAAGTTCATAAGACTGTTTTGAAAAATTATGATATTTCTCAAGATGTATATTATGGAGAACTTGACACTGATTACCTTGCGTCTTTGCCAGAAAAGAAATATGAAACAAAAGAAGTTTCAAAATATCAAGCAGTTGAAAGAGATATTGCTGTTGTGGTTGATGAAAGTGTAAGCAATGAAGAATTGATAAATGCTATCAAATCATCTTGCGGAAAGATTTTGTATGATGTAAATTTGTTTGATGTTTACAGAAGTGATGCTTTGGGCGAGAATAAGAAGAGTATGGCATACAAGATTGTGTTCTTGTCAAATGAAAAAACTTTGACTGGTGACGAAATAAATTCTGCTGTAAACAAAGTTTTGAAAAGCTTGTCATTTAGATATGGCGCTAAATTAAGACAATAATATATATAGTATGTATTATGCTAGAAAAATTTGGCATAATACACAAAATGTAGAGAAGTAAAAGGGGTTAAAATGATTTTTCTTGATAATGCTGGAACGACAAAAATGTTTGAAGAATGTGTTGATGTGCACAAATTTTATTCATGCAATGATTTCTTCAATCCTTCTGCATTGTCTGTTGAATCATTGAAAGTTTCTAGACTTTTGGCAGATACTGAAAAGTTTTTCTTGGATAAGTTGGGTGCGAAAGTTGGAAATATTCTTTTTACTGGGTGTGCGACTGAAAGCAACAATATGGCAATCAAGGGCAGCTTGAGAACTGGTGATTATGAATATGTTTTTTCTGCTGGTGAGCATCCGTCTGTGTTTAATGTTGCGAAAAAACTTGAAATGGATGGATATAAAGTGCATATTGTGCCACTTTCAAGTGATGGTTGTGTAGATTATGATGGACTTTCAAAGGTTTTAAATGAAAAAACAAGACTTGTAAGTATTATGCATGTCAGCAATGAAACTGGTGCAATAAATGATTTGCAAAGAATATCAAAATTGAAAGATAAAATATGTCCAAGAGCAATTTTGCATGTTGATGGGGTGCAGGGATTTATGAAAATTCCTGTTTTGCTCAAAAATACAAGTATTGATTTGTATTCTTTTAGTGCGCATAAAATCCATGGGCCAAAAGGTGTTGCTGGACTTTATGTTAAAAACAAAAACGGATTGAAAGAATTTTTGCAAGGTGGAGGACAACAGTTTGGGCTTAGATCTGGGACTGAAAATGTTTCTGGTATTATGCAATTTAAAAAGGCTGTGGAGCTTATTGATGTTGAAAAAAATCTTGAAAACGTCAAAAGTTTGAGAAAAGCTTTGAATGATATTGTCTCTGCTGATGGTGTAAAAGTTATTGATTTTAAAGGTTCGCCTTATATTGAAAGTTTGATGTTTCCTGGTGTAAAAGGGGAAACTATGCTTCATGCCTTGAATGAAAAAGGAGTAATCGTTGGGCTTGGAAGTGCCTGCTCTTCAAAGAAGGCTGGGAATCGCATTTTGGAGCAACTTGGTTTTTCAAAAGATGATATTATTTCAAGTGTTAGGGTGAGCTTTAATGCTTACCAATCTCAAGAAGAGATTGAGATGGCAGGAAAAATTATTGTTGATACATATAAAGATATAAAACAAAGGGTGTCATAGGGTGAATTTATGAACAAAGTTTTGTTATTGAAGTTTGGTGAATTGTTTTTGAAAGGGAGAAATCGTAGAGAATTCCTTAAACTTTTGAGATATAACATCGAACAGAAATTGAAAGGATTGACTTACAAATTGTCTGAAACAGAAGGAAGACTTGTTGTTTCAAATTTTTCTGCCGATATTGAAGATGAGTTGATTTCAAGACTTCAAAAAGTTTTTGGATTGATTGGAGTTGCTTCTGCAGTTGAAATTGATACTGCTATGGAAGATATTGAAAAATATGTTGGCGGATTTGATGTTGAAAATTATAAAACTTTCAAAATTGAGGCAAAAAGAGCTGACAAAACTTTTCCTATGACATCAATGGAAATTGAAAGGCATTTGGGTGGAGTAGTTTTGGACAAAAACCCAAATTTGAAAGTAGATTTGTATAATCCAGAACTTGTTATAAATGTTGAAATTCGTGTAAACAACAAAACCTATATATATAGTAATCTTTATCCATGTGCAAATGGTCTTCCTTTGGGCAGTGCAGGAAAAGGGCTTTTGCTTTTGTCTGGAGGGATTGATAGTCCTGTTGCTGGATACTTGATGTCGAAAAGAGGGTTGAAACTCGAAGCTGTTCACTTCCATTCTTATCCATATACAAGTGCACAGGCGAAAGAAAAAGTGATAGAGCTTGCAAAAGAAATTTCTGAATATTGTGGAGAAATTAAGTTGCATGTTGTATCGTTTACTGAAATTCAAGAACAGATACACAAAAACTGTGATGCAGAGTATATGATAACAATCATGCGTCGAATCATGATGAGAATTGCGGAGAGACTGTGTAAAGAAAATGGACTTGGAGCGATTGTGACAGGAGAAAGTTTGGGGCAGGTGGCGAGTCAAACAATGCAAAGCATGACTGTAACAAATTCTGTTGTGTCTTTGCCAGTGTTTAGACCTGTGATTGCATTTGATAAAGAAGAAATTATGAATGTTGCAAGAAAGATTGGGACATATGAAACTTCAATTTTGCCTTATGAAGATTGTTGTACTGTCTTTCTTCCAAAAAATCCAGTAATTCGTCCAACGATTAGTAGGGCGGAATATTTGGAAAAATCTTTGGACATTGATTCCTTGGTTGAGACTGCGGTTTTGAATGAAGAGATAATTGATATAAAAAATTATTAAAATCAATCTAATTTTAAAATAAAAACAAAATGACATATTTTATTGATATGTCATTTTTTGTTGTGTAAAATTTTCGTGGTGGTGGGAGGTATGCTGTTGGAAAATTTTGTCACATAATTTAGTTTGAAAAATTTGAGTGTATTGTGGCTTTGTATTGCATGAAATTTTTAATTAAAATTATATTGGCTATGGGTGGGAGGTGGTTTTTAAATTTGATTTTTTATTTGGGGTGGGGTGTGCTTTAAAAATCATTAAAATTTATAAAATGTATATTCGTTTATAATTATAAATTTCAATTTCATAAATTTGCAGAAATGTATATTTTTATAAAAAACGAGTGAATAAATATACAAAAATCACTTGCATATTTATAAATTTTATTGTATAATAATCAAAAATGCATGAATAATCATAAATTTATAATTATGCATAAACGCTGCATCGCCCTAATTTAGCGGTGTGTAGAGATTAAGGAGATTGAAATGGCAAGAAGTTCTAGACAATCAAAAATTTTGGAATTGATATCTACAAAAGAGATTGAAACTCAAGATGAACTTGCAAGAGAATTGAAAAATGCAAATTTTGAAATTACTCAAGCAACAATTTCTCGTGATATTAAAGAGCTTGGTTTGACAAAAATCTTGAGCAGTTCCGGAAAATATAAATATGCTATTTTGGGTTCTGAACAACAAATTGTTTCAAACAAATACATAAACATTTTCAAAGAATGTGTTATCTCTGCAAAGTCTGCTTTAAATCTTGTCGTTATCAAGACGATTAAAGGTATGGGTGTTGGAGTTTGTTCTTTTATTGACAAATTGAATTTGAATGAGCTCATGGGTGCAACTTATGGTGATGACACAGTTATGTTGGTATTCCCTTCTACAACTTATGCCAGCGAAGCCGTTGTGACTTTGAATGACCTTATGTTATAATTTTGTGTGTAGTTTTAATTTATTCAAACAAAGATAAATTGATTTTGTGTTGGAGGCTTAAATGTTAACATCGCTTTCACTTAACAATGTTGCATTGATAAAAAAACAAACCATCGACTTTTGTGATGGTTTTAATTGTATTTTGGGTCAATCTGGTGCAGGTAAGAGCATCATTATTGATGCCTTAAGTTTTTCATTGGGTGCAAAGGCTGACAAGGCGCTTATTCGTTCTGGCGAACAGACTTTAAGAGTTGATGCTGTTTTTTCAGGGTTGAATGAAAGTGAAAAGAAAATTTTGGACGAACTTGAAATTGATTATGATGATGAAGTGATAATAACAAGAACATTGACAGCTGACGGAAAGTCTTCAATTAAAATCAATGGTTATCCAGCTACTGTAAAAATGCTTAAAGATTTCGCAGAAAATTTGGTTGATTTTTGCGGGCAACACGATAGCGTAGGACTTTTAAATGTAAACAACCATTTGGGATTGCTTGACAAGTTTGCAAGTGATGAAGTCGAAAAAATTAAAGAAAAAGTTTCTTTGGCCTATGATGACGTAAAAGAAATAGAAAAGAAGATTGCATCTTTGGGTGGGAATGAGCTTGAAAGAGAACGCACTAAAGAGCTTCTAGAATATCAAATTGATGAAATTGAAAATGCAAAATTGGTTGACGGTGAAGAAGAAGAACTTAAAGAAAGGTTTGATTTTATATCTTCGGCAGAAAATATTTTTGATAAATTGAGTGAAGTTTTGACAAAGCTTAATGAACAACGTGACAATGCCTGCGCTCTTTTGTATGAAAGCAAAAACATTTTGTCTTCACTTTCAAATTTCAAGGATATAGATGAATGTAGAGAAAGAATTGAAAATAGCTATTATGAAATAAAAGATGTTGTTGACAATTTGGATTCGATTAAAGACAATACCGAATTTGACCCAAAAGAACTTGAGAGAATTGATGAACGGCTTGATTTGATAAAGAAGTTAACGAAGAAATATGGGAAGACAATTGCGGATGTTCTGTCATACTTAACGGAATGTAAAGGAAAACTTGACGATTTGGAAAACAGTCAGTTTGTTTTGGAAAAACTGCAAAGAGAACTTGATGGCAAAAAGCAGAATTTGATGAAAGAATGTGAATTGTTGAGTGAGAAAAGAAAATCTGCGGCACATATTTTGGAAGAGAAGCTTGTAAAACAACTCGATGATTTGGAAATGAAGGGGACATTCTTTAAAGTTGAATTTGAGCAAGGCGATTGCACAAAAAATGGTTATGACAAGGTTAAATTTATGTTCTCTGCAAATAAAGGACAAGATGCAAAAGATTTACACAAAACTGCTTCTGGTGGAGAACTTTCAAGATTGTTGCTTGCGTTTAAGAATGTTATGCTTGACAAAGAAAATGTTCAAACAGTTGTGTTTGATGAGATTGACGCTGGAATAAGTGGTCATACCGCTGGAAAATTGGCGGAGAAACTCTCAAATATTTCAAAGTTTACACAAATTATTTGCATAACTCACACCGCTGTAGTGGCTTCAAGAGCTGATGCTTTTCTGCTTGTTGAGAAAAATGTTGTTGACGATTCTACAGTTTCAAATGTTACATCTTTAAACGAAAATCAAGCGATTGAAGAGGTCGCAAAATTGATTGATGGTGGCAAGGTTGCTTCTGTCACGGCAATAGAACACTCAAAGAGATTATTTTCTCAAAAATAATACTTTTGATTATATAAAAATAACAAAATAAAGAGTGAGTTTCGCTCTTTATTTTTTATTTCAGATACAGAGATTGTCTTTGTAATTGGCTCTGTTCTTTTTGTGAAACAAGACGTATAAATGTTATAGCAAAGAGAATAAAATATATAAAAAGGCGAAATTGTATGTTAGAATTTTTCGGGGAAAATTTTTCTTCATGTGTTTGGCTTGCTGTTGTGATTGTTGCAATGATTCCAACAGTTGAAAGCAAAGTTGCAATACCATTTGGAATGGCTGTGCAGATATGGCAAAGCAATGCGTTAAATCCATTTTTATCTGCTTTGTATGCTTGCATAGGGAGTATGATTCCAGTCATATTTGTAATTATGCTTGCTCGATATATAAAAAGAAAAACGAGTGGTTTTGTTTATGAAAAAGTATTCTTGAAATTGAAAGAAAGATATAAGAAGAATTCTGAAACGCTTTCAAAGCAAACATCAACTTTGAAAAAATGCATTTTGTTAGCATTTTTTGTGGCCGTTCCGTTGCCACTTACGGGAGCATATTCTGGGGCTGTTGTTGCAGGATTTACTGATATACCAATTTGGAAGTCATTTCTTTCTATATTTTGTGGAGAAATTGTGTCTTGTGCTGTTGTGCTTTTGTTATGTTTAGTATTTGAAAATTCTGCATTTTATATATTTTTAATTTCACTTGTTATGATTGCCGCATTTTTGTTCGTGAATGGTTTTTTCTTTGTTTGGAAGTATCTAAAAAACAGAAAAACGGGACTCTAGATGATTTTCATAGAAAAATTGTTTATTTTAGACAAAATTTGATTTTTTGCTTAAAAATTTTTAAATTTATTTTGATTTTTATAATTTAACGTATTATAATATTTATATGAAAAAGATTTTTAATCTTTGTGCAGTAATACTTACTTCTATTGCATTATTTTGCAGTAGTGGATATTTTATTGCACGCTATTTAGATAATATTGATAAAGATATCTCGGCGCAATTTGACAATTATTTTGCAAATCAAGATTGGTTATCTACTGCATATCAAAAACTTGAACAATCTTGGGAAAGTGCGACTTGGGATAGACAAGGTGATTTTCCACTTGACCCCTATGATGGAGAAGTAACATCTTCTGAACAGCTTGCGGGAGCTCTTTTTGGTAATGGTGGAGGAGATACTAATATCATACTTCAAAATGACATTGATTTGTCTAATTATTTGTGTAATCCAATTGGTCGTGGTGATGGAACGGTAAGAATTGACGGACAAGGGTATAGTATTACAGGAATTAATATAATTTTTGATCCAGGTTATATTTATGATCGACATGGGTACGATGTCGCAAGAGAGTATGTTCATGATGCGATTGGCAATGAATTATATAAAAATGGAATTGGTCTTTTTGCAACTTTAAACGATGCAACACAAATTGTAAATGTTACATTTTGTGGATGTATAATATTCCCAGCGACAATTCCAGAAACTCTGGAAATACTTGGATTCACCCTTGAAGAAGTTTTCGGAAATAATGCTGCTTATGTAGGTGGACTTGCTGGACATATAAATAGTGATATTGCTACAGTTGGTGCGGATTTTGGAATTTATTTTAATGTTGACTACGATGCAATTATTGGTGGGCTTGCTGGAGAATGCGATTATGCTGCTGGATGTTATAGCTCATCATATATTCGCAGAGATCCTTCAATGGAATCGGGGATGCAGTCTGATGAAATTTATGCTAATAGCACAATTGGTGGACTTTTTGGTTATAGCAGTGGATGGATAGAGCATAGCTATAGCTCATCAGGAGTGTATTTAAAGACTAGTGATGAAACTAGTTTGGTTGGAGGAATTGTAGGTGATGGTGGAGCAACTATAACTAGTTGTTATTCATTATATGATAGAATAGTTATCAGTGATAGTAGTTCTACTCCAAGTGCAGGTGGTCTTGCAGGAAATGCTGGAGAAATAAAAGGTTGTTTGTCAATGCCTGCATATTGGAGTAATGGGGCAGATTCTAATATCCAGCCGCTTGCAGTTAGTTCATCTTTAATAGAACAATGTGTTTGGCTTGATGAGCATTCTCATGGTGATGGAAGTGATGAAGAAAATTATAATGGTATGACATCAGAAGAATTGAGAGTGGCGTGGGAAAATGCTGGCTCTATTGCAGAAGGGTTTAATTCGGATTGGTATGATTTTTATACAAATCTTTTTACATATGGGAATGTGTATTCGGCTACAGATATCTGGTTTGGCAATAATGTAAATAAAGATAATATAGGGATAGCACCACAGGGGTATCCTGGATTGAATTGGAATAATCACAATTTCAGTGGTGGAGGTGGAACTGTTAATCCAAATCCAAATCCAAATCCAAACCCAGGTGGCGGAACAACTACAACATATTATTATATAACTTATGATGGCAATGGTGGAACGACAAACAGTGGATCAACAACACTTTCTCAAAGAGTTGCGAAAAATGGATCTTTCACTACAAAATCAAGTACTGAATTTAAAAAATCTGGCTACAAAATTGTTAATTGGAGCACTAGTAAGACAAGCTTGTCTGGAAGCTATCCAAAGGTAAATACTTCATATACATATACTGAAGGGAAAGATATAACCTTGTATGCAATTTGGGAAGTAGATAATGATTTTGATGTATATATGAGAATTTATACAGATGCTAATGGTACTGGGGTTTACAAACTTGATAAAGCCCAGGTACTTGCAATGGTAGAATCATATAGTGCTTCATATTGGAAAAATGATAACGGAACTGCGACAGAAAAGACTATTACAAAAAATTCAGATGCGGATTGTTATTTTAGTGTTAGAGGATTGGTGGATAAGGCGTTTAAATTTACATATATTGTCAAAGATGGGTATCAATTTGTTGGCTATACAAAGACAATGGAGCCTGAGACATCTGCTTCGGTCGATACGTCGAGTAGATTTTTTCCAACTACCACGATGTCTGTGAAATCTTATTCTCTTTCGTTTACCCCAAGTGGTTCGGTTAGCAGTCGATTTACATATCTTTACGTATTTGTAAGCAAAGCACCTTCAAGTAATCAACTCAAATATGATAGCACTGAAAAATATTTCTATTTTGAAGATGGCTACTTCCCACAAAGTTATGTTGGAGACACATTAAACACAACATTGAAAAATGCTAGCAGTTCAAGCCTTTCAAAGTATCAAACATTAAATTACTTAGATGCGAATGGAACAAAACAAAATGTTGATATCTATACTTACAACTCAAAGAAATATGCAAAGGTTGTCAAAAATGGCGTTATAAAGTGGTTTAGTGTTGAAGCAATTAGGTGGAGAGTTAGTGAGTATGATGTTTCTAGCACTGCTTATCCAAGCACATGGACAAAAGGCAGTATTATAACAAACTTTAAAGTTGTTAGTGACAGAGTTTTGTGGGTTGGTGCTATAACTACTGAAGCGACAAAAGAATCTTGGAAATATACATCAAGCGAAATGTATAATTACGTTTCTAATATCTATACAAAAAATGGGCAAACTTTAACTGCAGATAAACCACAATATGTTGCGACATCAAATGAAACTTTCTATTATTATGGAGAGACTGGACAACAAAACAAAGTAAAAGAAGAGAGAAAGTCAATTTCAAATATAAATGTTGCAACTGAAAGTGAAATTAAAGAACATTTGACATCTTTGAAAGCAAAAGCAAGTGATTTGGTAGCGTTCTTGCTTGGTCTTGATGAAGATAGCTATTGTGATTATTGGACAAGAGAACTTGGTGGTAGTTTGCAAAATGCAAAAGCTGTTACAAATGCTGGAGTTTTAAAATCTGCTTGGCTTTCAAATTTTTATGGTGTAAGATTTTCACTTTGCATGAGTGAAGGCTCAAGAGTTTAAGAAAATAATAAAAAAGAAGAGTAATCTCTTCTTTTTTTGTTGTTGTAATGTTGAGGTAATTGTTATTGAATAAAAAAGAAAAGAGATGATTGTTTTGTTCTGCACGAACTAAAATATCTCTTTTCGTTTTTAGTTAAGATTTCTGACTTGAAGTCTTAACCTATTTCTATGTTATGTTTATTTCTCTGTTTTATGCATATTATTTTGAAAATTTTTTATATGAAAACTTTTTGATGTAATAGTTTACAGGGAATGCAATCAGCAAGCCAAGTGCAGGGACAAGGATTGATGTAAGATATTGGGTGATGGTTTCATATTGCATACCACACAAAATGTTTATTACAAAAACTACAACAAGCGAAATCACAAAAACTCCCCAATTTATAATACCATTGTAAATCAGAACGGCTTTTCTGCTTGGGTAAACTTTGTATTTTATAAATGTATAAATGCAATATACCAAAAACAAAATTGGAAGTGTGTAATACATAAATGCGGAGCCAGACTTGATAAGATTTGCCGCATTTAAGATTGCAAACAAAATCCCACAACCAACACCTGAAAGAAGGAGTAATATTGTTGATGTAATAAAATTCAAGAAATTTGTGTTATGTTTTCTTTCAACAACAGTCTTTTTGTATTCTTTGAAATCAATTCCATGTCCACGATAATATTTTTTCAATGAATCATAATCTGCGAAATTCTCAATGCTTGCTGTTGTTTCGACAGGCTGAACAAAAGGTGTAGGTTGTTGATCTTTTGTCTTTTCTTTCTTGCGTTCAAACAACTTTGCCATCATATCTTTGTATGTTGGTTCTAGGTTGCTGTCGCGTTTTGGTGCCGGCAAATTGTCATCATAAATGTTTACTTCTATGTTTGGTGGGGTGATGCGTTTTTGAATTGGCATTTGATTTGGGTCAAGATGTGGTTCTGTAATAAATTTTGCATCATCTTTTCTTTCTTCTTCGTTTGTATCTGTCAGAACACTATTTTGAGCAGGTGTTGAAGAAGTGTCTTTCTTGTAAAAATAAGTCTGTTCGGTTTGTGAAGTTGTATCTTCTTGATTTGCTGTCAAGTCTTCAGTATTTTGAGAAACGGGCGTTTCAAAACCATTTTGGCGTGCTTCAAGCATAGATTTTTTAAGTTGTTCAATTCTTGCCTTTTGGATTTCTCTGTCTTCATCATTTTCATAAACAACAGACATTTCGATTTGGTTTTCCGAAAAAGATTTTTTGTTTCTATACTTTTTCAATTCTGTTGAAGTGTCGTAAAGACGCTTGTTTTGTGCTTGTTGATATGGGGTGAGTGTTTGTTCTGTTTGTTCAAACAAAATAGCATCATCTTTCTTCTCTTTCTCTTCAACCTGTGGTTGGGTTTGAGTGCTTTCTAGCATTGATTGATAATATTGCATTTTTTCATAGTGATTTGCATTTTCATCAATGTTTGAAGATGTTTCATGTTCAATGAACTTGGCATCGTTTTTTACTTCGACTGCATCAGTGTTTATTTCTTTAGTTTCAATAGCATTTGTATCAGTTTCTTCTTTGACTGTATTTTGATTTGTCTCTGGGGTGTATGAGAAGAAATCTATTTGATTTTTGATAACATCATCATCTTCTTCGTTATTATCGTTGTTAACAGGTGCTTTTGTTTTTTCTTCGGTTGAAGACTTGTTGACTATGTCAAAAAGGTTGTCTTGTTGCAAGAAAATTGGCTTTGATTCTTCAGTTTGTGTGTTTGCTGCTTCTGTGTTTACTGTTTGAGATGTTGGTGTTTCTTGTGTAGCATCTTCGTCAATAAAATCCATGCCTTCAAATTCTTTTGAAAGTTGTTCTAATGATTGTTTTCCTTGATTTGTGATGGTGTAATAATGTCTTTTGCCACCAAATTCACTTTCTCCCCAATATGAAGACGAAACTAAACCTTTCTTTTCCATTCTAGTGAGGCAAGAATAAAGGGTAGGCTTTTTCATGATATAATTTCCGCCAGTTTTTTGAGAAATAAACTCAATGATTTCCAAGCCATATTTTGAGCCATGTGCAAGGCTATCTAAAACTAAATATTGTATTTGACCATTTGAATTAAATGCCATATTACAATTCTCCTATATTTAAAATTATAGCTATTATGCAATAGTTTGTCAAACAATTTTGCAGTATTATGCAAACTTTTTTATTATGCATACTATAACAATATAAAAGGGTGTTATGCAATATAAAATACTATATGTTGTGGTATTATGCCAAAAATTGAGGCTTATTTGATAAGTCTGTAAATCTTTTGATTTTTTTGCAGTAAAGTGTTATCATATAAAAATGAAAATTGAAATTATTAGACAACGCAGAAAAACAATGGTTTTGAAAATAGTTGAGAGTGACAAAGCAATCTTGAAAGTTCCGCTTTCTATGAGTGAACAAAAGATTGACTCTTTTATTAAAAGCAAAGAAAAGTGGTTGGCAAAAACAGCGAACAAAATAAAACTGAATGAAGATTTTTCACAAAATTTTGATTTAGAAAAGACGATTTATATAAATGGGAAACCGGTTATGCCAACAAAAGACATTGAAATTGGTTTTGAAAATTTGACAAAATCTGCAAAAGCAAGAGAAATCAAGAAGTATTATCTTTCATTGTTTTGGGAAATCGAGGGAAAGGCTGAAGAATTATCGAGGAAGACAGGGCTTACTTACAATGAAATCAAACCAGCAGATTCTGTGAGAATTTGGGGAAGCTATAACACAAAAAGACAGATGAAGTTGAGTTATAAACTGATTATTTTGCCAGAAGAATTGATAGAATATGTTATTTGCCACGAATTGTGTCACAGTGTGCATATGAATCACAAACCGCAATTTTGGAGTGATGTGCAAAAGATTTGCCCTGATTATAAAAAACTGAAAAAAGAACTTTCAAAATACGCTTTTGTGCTTAAAAAATCAATATGATTCAAGAATAATTCTTGTTTATCTACAAAGACTAAAACTGATATGAAAAAGAAGAAATATGCCGTTTTGTTTTTCTCTATATTTGTTTTAGTCTTTTTTTGTTGTTCACTTTATTCAAATTTGCAAGTGGTTTTTCAACTTGATGGTGGGTTTGTTGCGGATTATGAAGATGTTGAAAAGGCAAATGAAAACAAGATTTTTGGGGATTATATCAAAACCGAACTTAAAGAGCATGAAAAAATAGTTGGCGGACAGAAGTTGAAGCAGGGGGAAGTGGTCTTCAAACTTTTTGGTTTTTTGCCAATAAAGAAGGTTGATGTAAAACTTGCGAATGATGACGAGTATTATGTTGGTGGGGTGCCAATTGGACTTTCGATTTGTACTGACGGTGCTGTTGTGCTTAATGACATGAACAAAGAAAAGACTGTTTTGAAAGAGGGAGATATTATCACTCAAATTGACGGAAAAGATGTAGAAAGTTTGGAGCAGGTTCAAAATCTTCTTCAAGAGAGTGGCGAAGAAGTAGAAGTAAAGTTTATACGAAAAAATCGAGAGTTTAAAGCACTTTTGAAAACCAAAAGAGATGAAAGTGGAGAAATTCGACTTGGTCTTTGGGTAAAAGATGATATAACTGGTGTTGGAACACTGACATTTGTGAACAAAAAGACTCATAGTTATGGAGCACTTGGCCATCCAATAGTTGAGGCAAATGGTGGAAATGTTGTGCCAGTGGCAAATGGAAAAGTTTATGAGTGTGATTTGTTGGGAGTGAATAAAGGAAAGAAAAACAATCCTGGCGAACTTCGATGCATATTTGTTTCAAATTCAAAAAGCAAAGGAACTATAGAGAAAAATTATAAGTTTGGAATTAATGGTGTTTTGGATGATTTGAATGGACTTGTTGACGAGAATGTTACTGCCAAATTGGGTGGAAGACTTGGCGTAAAAATGGGAAAGGCAAAGTTGGTGTCAACAATAAGCGGAATTAGAGAAGAATATGACATTGAGATAATAAAAGCAAACTATCAAAAGTCTGCAGATGACAAAAGTTTGATTTTTAGAGTGAAAGACAAACGTCTGCTTAAAATGACGGGTGGAATTGTGCAAGGAATGAGTGGTTCTCCAATTATGCAAGATGGAAAAATTGTTGGAGCGGTAACGCATGTCTTTTTGTCTGACCCGACAAAAGGGTATGGAGTTTACAGCGATTGGATGGTATAAAACATATACTTGATTGAGTAGCTTCTTTGCTTAAAACCCCTTTGTGTTTACAAATCTTTCAAAATCCAATTGGTGGCAAAAAAATAAATATAGTGGTGTTATGTCAATATAAAATTGAGTAATACCACTATATATTGTGTTTTTTAAAAATATCTCTTAATTGTCGTTATGAATTTTTATAACATTTGCTACAGACTTTCTCATGTCTTCGTTTATTGCGGCGTAATGTTTTTTTGTTGTGTTTACATCTTTGTGTCCCAAAACATCGGCAACAATGTAAATGTCTTTTGTTTCTCTATACAAATTTGTGCCAAAAGTTGAACGCAATTTGTGTGGAGATATTTTTTTGAGTGGAGTGCTTTCTTTTGCAAACTTTTTAACCAAATTCTCTACTGCTCTTACGCATATTCTCTTGTTTTGAAGGGATACAAACATTGCATTTTCATTTTCGTCAAGTCCCAAAGTCTCTCTTTTTTGAAGCCATGCTTTAAGTGCGTCTGCAACTTCTCTTGAGAAGTATAGAATGGTTTGATTCCCACCTTTTCTTGTGACTTTGAATGCATTTTGTGAGAAGTCAAAATCTTCTACATTCAGCCCTACAAGTTCGGAAATTCTTATGCCAGTGCCCAAAAATAAGGTTACTATGGCATTATCACGAACCTCTGTGTTTTTGTTGTATGTTTTTTGCCTTGCGGAGAAGGTTGCTGGGCTGTGAACGGCATCAAGCATGCGCTCTACTTCATCTTTTTCTAGCCTTATAATTTCTTTGTTGTGAAGTTTTGGTGTAGGCACTTTGCTTGCGACATTTGATGAAATCATGTCATGATTGAAAAGATATTTGAAAAAACTGCGGACGCTGGCAAGTTTTCGTGCTTTTCCTCTTTCTGAATTTTTGCACATTTTATCGTCATTTTGATAATATGACAGATATGACAAATAATTTTCGATATTTCTTGATTGGAGTGCCTCCAAATCTTGTAAGGTTATGCTTTGTTTTGGCTTTTTGGAAACATACTTTTCAAGATAGTCGAAAAATACGGACAAATCCATGGCATAGTTTACTCGAGTAAGGGTGGAAGTGTTGTTTTCAATCCCTGTGAAAAAATCATAGCAATATTCGGGAAGTGTAGAAAGATAACTTCCTATCTTTTGCATATTTTTTAAATCTCGTTTTTCATAATAAGACATTTTTTTCATGCTTTTATTATAACAAACTTCGATTTTTTGTCAAAAGAATGTGGCTATTTTTTCAAAAATTTATTCGCAAAATCTTTTTAAAATTTGCATCAAATCAACATATTGCACATATTATGCATAACTCTCACAATATATGGGGGTAAAACTTTTTCAACTCATGTTTAATTTTGATAGACAAATTTCGACAAAAAATTGTTGAATTGGTGTCAATATTTGTTGCTTTTTTTTATTTGGTATGTTAAACTCTTGTAGGTTAAACAACGGAGGTATACAAATGTTTAGTTTAAAGAAAGAAAATACAAAAGTAGAAATTTCCCTTACTGTTGACAACAAAGAATGGGAAGAAGGAGTAGAGAAGGTTTACGAAACTTCTAAATCAAAATTTAATGTAGTTGGTTTTAGAAAAGGTCATGCTCCAAGAAGAGTTATTGAACAACAATATGGTGACAGTGTGTTTTTTGAAGACACTGTAGAATATTTTGTTAACAAGACATTGAACGAAGTTCTTGTAAAAAATCCAGAACTTGAACCTGTTACAATGCCAAGCACACAATTTGAAAGCTTTACTGTTGAAAATGGTCTCAAAATGAAGATTATGTTTGAAATTGTTCCTGATTTCAAGCTTTGCGAATACAAAGGAGTAACAATCAAGGTTCACAGCAATGAAGTTACTGACCATGATATCGAACATCAAATTCACCATTTGCTTGAAGATAACGCAAAATTTGAAACTGTTGACAGAGAAATCAAAAATGGTGACAGTGCAGTGATTGACTTTACTGGCTATATTGATGATGTTCCATTTGATGGTGGTGCAGCACAAGATTATCCTCTTGAAATCGGTTCTCACAGTTTTATTGACACTTTTGAAGACCAGCTTGTTGGACATAAGAAGGGTGACAATGTTGATGTCAATGTAACATTCCCAGAAAACTATCAAGCAGAAGAATTCAAGGGTAAAAAGGCTTTGTTTAAAGTTGTGGTTAAAGATGTTAGAGAAAAAACTTTGCCAGAATTTAATGACAAATTTGTTGCTGATACGACAGAATTTGAAACTGTTGAAGAGTATAAAAAGGATTTGACTGCTCATATTCAAGATATGAAAGACAAGCAAATGGAAAACGAATTTGAATACAATATGCGTGAGTATTTGCTTGCAAACACAAATGTAGAAATTCCACAAGTTATGGTCGACAATGCTGTTAACGAAGACATGAACAGAATGAAAGATGCTCTTGCAGCATACAATGTTACTTTGGAAGACTATCTCAAACAAACGGGTTCTTCTTTGGAAGAATATCTTAAAAATGCAAACGAAAGAACTTTGAAGATGATTAAGACTCGTTACATTTACAGAAAACTTTTGGAAGAAAACAAAATTGAAGTATCTGCAAAAGAATTGGAAGATGCAACAAAAGATATGAAGACAAAAGACAGCCACGATTTGGTAAGAAAAGAAAACGAACTCTTGCTTGACAAACTTCACGCTTTCTTGAAAAAGTATAACAACTTGGAAATTGTTAAGGAAGAACAACCCTCTTGCCCAAATTGCTAGTTTTGAAAAAATCAAAATGGGAGGAATAAAACTATGTTGATTCCTATGGTCGTTGACCAAACTGGTGCAAGCGAAAGGTCTTATGATATTTATTCTCGACTTTTGGAGGATAGAATTATCTTTTTGACAGGAGAAATCAATGATGCAACTGCAAATGTTGTAATTGCACAGTTGATTTATTTGGAAGGCAAGAATCCTGATAAGGATATCTTTCTCTATATCAACAGTCCTGGCGGTTCCGTAAGTGCCGGGATTGCTATCTATGACACAATGAACTATATTAAGTGCGATGTTTCAACGATTTGTGTTGGGCTTGCTGCTTCTATGGGGGCATTTTTGCTTTCAAGCGGAACAAAAGGTAAGCGCTTTGCTTTGCCTAACAGTGAAATTATGATTCATCAACCCTTGGGTGGAACACAAGGTCAGGCTAGTGATATTGAAATCCAAGCAAAACACATGAAAAAGACAAAAAATATGCTCAACAAAATTTTGAGTGAAAACACTGGCAGAAGTTTGGAAGAAATTGAAAAAGACACAGACAGAGACAACTATATGTCTGCAGAAGAAGCAAAAAAATATGGTTTAATCGACAATATTTTTGTGACTAGAAAAGCAAATAATACAGATAATAGCAAAAAATAAGGGGTGTCAATGAAAGATATTGAAATGTGCACTTGCACTTTTTGTGGAAGACCACAGAAAGCGGCAAAAAAACTTATTGCCAGTCCAAATGGTGATGCTTTTATTTGTGATGATTGCATCAAAATTTGTGCGGACATAATAAAAGAAGAAGACAAAAAAGTAAGAATTTTTAAGGATTTGGTTTTGCCATCTCCAAAAGAAATCAAGAAAAGCCTTGACAACTATGTTATCGGGCAAGAACAGGCAAAAAAAGTTTTGTCAGTTGCGGTCTTCAATCATTATAAGAGAATAAACTACAACGAACACAACAAGGCAGCTGCAAACAAACAAGGTACAGCGGCACAAAACCTTGTTGAACTTGAAAAGAGCAATGTTTTGATGATTGGACCTACTGGTTCTGGAAAAACTTTGCTTGTAAGAACTTTGGCGAAAATTTTGGATGTTCCATTTGCTTGTGCTGATGCAACAACATTGACAGAAGCAGGATATGTCGGTGAAGATGTCGAAAATGTGCTTTTGAAACTTATTCAAAATGCCGATTTTGATATTGAAAAGGCACAAAGGGGCATTATTTATATTGACGAAATTGACAAACTTGCAAGAAAGAGTGAAAATCGTTCTCTCACTCGTGATGTCGGTGGAGAAGGAGTTCAACAAGCACTCTTGAAAATCATTGAAAGCACGATTGCGAGTGTTCCTCCACAAGGCGGAAGAAAACACCCACAACAAGAAATGATTCAAATCGACACAACAAATATTTTGTTTATTTGTGGTGGTGCATTTGTTGGACTGGACGATATTATAAACAAACGCCGTTCTTCAACAGCGATTGGTTTTAATGCAAACATCAAAAATTCAAGCGAAAAGGCAAAGATTGATTATTCAAAAGATGTCCAACCAGATGATTTAATCAAATTTGGACTTATTCCTGAATTTGTTGGAAGATTGCCAATAATTACAGGGCTTGATGACCTTGATGACAAAGCACTTCAAAGGATTTTGGTTGAACCTAAAAATTCTCTCATTAAACAATACAAACAAATGTTCAAGATTGACGGATTTGATATTGATTTTGACGATGATGCTATTGCATATATTGCAAAGAAAGCAATTGAACTTAAAACAGGGGCGAGAGGCATAAGAACAATCATGGAGACAAAAATGCTTGAACTTATGTTTGACTTGCCAGACCCTGCAGTTTATAGCAAAATAATCATTACTCGTGATTTTATTGAAAATGGCGGGCAACCAATGCTTATCAAAAAAGAGAAAGATGCACAAGAAGCGGTTTAGTCTTTGTTGATGTGTGATTTGCTTGTTTGTTTTTGAATCTTTAAATGAAGACAAATCAAGAACGGTCGTGATGCTGTTGCATTTCGTTACTCGTTAATTATATAAAGAATATTTATCATTAACATAAAAAATAATAAAATTATTTGACAAAGAAGTTGAAAAAAGGTAAACTCATAATGTAAGTGGTTTGCCTTTTATTTTTTCGTCGAATTGGCAACACTTAAAAGGGGAGAAAACTATGAAAGATTTATTGTTAAGTGTTTCTCCTGCACTCGTATCGGGCTTGGTTTCAGGTATTTTGTGCCTGCTTGTTGGTGCAATCGTGGGACTTTTAGTATATAAAATTTATAGCAACAAAAAAATTGAAAAAAACAAATCTAATGCTATCAAGATTATTGAAGATGCGTATGCAGAAGCAAAGACTATAAAGAAAGAAGCAATCATTGAGAGCAAAGAAAATGCTCAAAAACTCAAAGATGAAGTTGAACAAGAAGTAAAAGAAAGACGTTTGGAAGCAGTTAAACTTGAAGAACGTTTGAATCAAAGAGAAGAATACATTGAAAAAAAAGAACTTGCTATTGACAAGAAGAGCGAACAACTTGATGAAGAAAAGAAAGGCGTTGTAGAACTCAAAGAAAACTTGGAAAAGCAAAAGCAAGAACATGAAAATTTGAAGGCTCAAATTTTGGAAGAATTGGAAAGAGTTTCAAAATTTTCAAAACAAGAAGCAAAAGACATGCTTGTTGCAAACATGAAAAACGATGCACAAAAAGAAGCTGCTGTCATTGTAAAACAAATTGAAGATGAAGCCAAAGAAGAGGGAGAAAACAAGGCTCGTTGGATTATTGGACAAGCACTTCAAAGATGTGCAACTGACACAACCAGTGAAATGACGGTTTCTGTCGTATCTCTTCCAAATGACGAAATGAAAGGAAGAATTATTGGTCGTGAAGGTAGAAACATAAGAGCAATTGAAGCAGTTACTGGGGTAGAACTTATTGTTGACGACACACCAGAAACAATTACAATTTCTGGATTTGACCCAATCAGAAGAGAAGTGGCAAGACTTTCTTTGGAAAAACTTATTTCTGATGGGAGAATTCATCCTACAAGAATTGAAGAAATTGTTGAAAAGATGCAAAAAGAAGTTGACAAAATGATAAAGCAAGCGGGTGACGAAGCTTGCAACGAAACTGGCATTTTCAACTTGAATCCAGAACTTGTTAAGGTTTTGGGACGCTTGAAATATAGAACAAGTTATGGTCAAAACGTTTTGAAACATTCTATCGAAACATCTATTATTGCTGGACTTCTTGCCAGTGAGATGGGAGCAAATGTAAAGATTGCAAAACGTGGTGGACTTTTGCATGATATTGGAAAGGCTCTTGACCACGAACTCGAAGGAACACACGTTCAAATTGGTGTCGAACTTGCAAGAAAATATGGCGAAAATGAAGCGGTTGTTCACTGTATTGAAGCACACCATTTCAATGTTGAATTTAAGACTATTGAAGCAGTGATTGTTCAAGTTGCAGATGCAATTTCAAGTTCTAGACCAGGTGCAAGAAGAGATAGTTTTGAAAATTATATCAAGAGACTTCAACAACTCGAAGAGATTGCAAATGGATTTAAGGGCGTTGAAAAATCTTTTGCTGTTCAAGCAGGAAGAGAAGTAAGAATCATCGTCAAGCCAGAACAGATTTCTGACAGTGAAGCAATGTTTATGGCAAAGGATATCGCTGCAAAGATTGAAAATGAAATGCAATATCCTGGACAAATTAAAGTAAATGTTATTAGAGAAAGCAGATTTACTGAAGTTGCTAAATAATGTAAATTTTAATATAAAAATGATATAAAGGAGATTAAAATGGCTGAACAAAAAAAAGAAGAGAGAAAAACAAAAAAGAAAAGAGAACCAAGAACATGGTCTTCAACAAAAATCTTGGACTGCGTGGCATATTTTGCAATTATGTGCATTGCAGTTGCATTGATTTTTAGACTTGCATTTAAGGAGAATTCTCCACAAGTTGCAAGTGCATTTGCATCAATTGGCGAATGCATGGCTTACATTGTCTGTATTTGGCTTGGTTTCTATTGGACAATGAGAAAAAGATATACTGGCTGGAACAAGCGTAATATCTGGTGGCTTATTTGCTGGATTGTTGCAACAGTAGTCATCGTAGTTATTTATATTTTTGCAGTTATAAAATAAAACAGAGGAAAAAATGGCTTATATTATTTCTATTGTTTCTATCGTTTTGGCAGGGGTGTTTGCACTTTTGGTAAAAGCATGGGCAGGCTTTGCATATTTCGTGCTTGCAACCATGTTGTTGCTGTCTTTGTTTTGGTTTGTGTGGCTTATTTATAAGTATTTCACAGACTTTAAGAAAGAACTTGAAGAGCGTTTTGAGATTTTCAGGGTTGAAACGATAAATAAATATCAAATCACGACACAATATTTTGATGAACACTTACCAGAATACAAAAAAGAGTTTTCTAAAAAAGTTTTGAAAGACAAAACAACAAAATGGTGCATGATCGCTTTTTGTTTGGCATGTGCAGTTGCTTTCTTGCTTGGAATGATTTTTTATAAATAACAAAATCAAATAAAAGGTTTTTGACAAACCAAAATATCTCATAACAATTGATAAAGACACGGACAATTTTCCGTGTTTTTTCTTATGTTTGAAAAGTGAAAAATAATGTGCTGATGTGTGATATTTTTTGTCGAATTTTATTTGTCAATCAAAATCGTTTTGATTGTTTGCAAAGATTTGTTATACTAAAATCAAAGTTGGCAGAGGTGATTTATGTTGTCGAAAGTTTACAGTTTTGGACTTAATGGAATTGATGGGTTTTTAACGCAAATTGAAACAGATATTGTGGGCGGTGTTCCGCACTTTGAAATTGTTGGGCTGGGTGATACAGCAGTAAAGGAAGCAAAAGAGAGAGTTAAATCTGCAATAAGAAATTCTGGGTTTGAATATCCAATCAAACATTATACAATCAATCTTGCACCAGCAGACATCAAAAAAGAAGGTCCAATTTATGATTTAGGCATTGCTGTTGGCATTTTGGCAGCATCAGAACAAATTAGACTAAAAACTTATAAGGATTTTGTTTTCGTTGGAGAACTTTCACTTGATGGTTCTATCAAAAAAGTACGGGGAGTTTTACCTATTTTAATAAGTGCCAGAACTTTGGGATATAAAAAATTTATTATTCCAAAAGAAAACGAAGAAGAAGCAAAATTTATTGACGAAATGGAGATTTACACTTTTTCAAATTTGAGAGAGGTTGTAGAATTTTTGAATGGAGAGAACCAAACTCCTGTTGAAAAGGTTAAAACAAAAACTTTTGAAGAAGTGGCAAGACAAAACATAAATAAACTTGATTTTGAAAATGTTAAGGGGCAGGCTGTAGCAAAAAGAGCATTGGAAATTGCTGCTGCCGGCGGTCATAACGTTTTGATGATAGGACCACCAGGAAGTGGAAAAAGTATGCTTGCAAAATGTTTTTCTGGAATTTTGCCAGATTTGACATTTGAAGAGGCTTTGGAAGTTACAAAAATTCACTCTATTGCAGGCGAACTCGATTTGAAAAAGGGTATTATCACAGAACGACCATTTAGAACTCCACATCATACAGCGTCAACAGTGAGTTTGACAGGTGGCGGAAATCACAGCAAACCTGGTGAAATAAGTTTGGCACACAATGGAGTGCTTTATTTGGACGAATTTCCAGAGTATTCTCGTCATTTGATTGAAACATTGCGACAACCATTGGAAGATGGGACAATCACAATTGCAAGGGCAAATCAAACAATAACATATCCATCAAATTTTATGCTTATTGCAAGCATGAATCCATGTCCTTGCGGAAACTATGGTTCAAAAGACAAAGAATGTAAATGCTCACCTGCACAGATTCACAAATATTTATCAAAAATTTCTGGGCCGATTATGGACAGAATTGACATTCAAGTTGAAGTTGACAGTATTACATACAGCGAACTCAATGATGCTCACAAAGAAGAGTGTTCAGCAAGCATAAAACAAAGGGTTGATAAAGCAAGAGAAATTCAACTTGAAAGATTTAAAGGTGCAAAAAATTTTTCTAATGCAAAAATGACTGTGCCACAAACAAAGAAATTTTGTCACCTTTCACAAGAGTGCCAAGACCTTATGGAAAGTGCATTTAACACCTTGAAATTGAGCGCAAGAGCACATGACAGAATCCTTAAAGTGGCAAGAACTATTGCTGATTTGGACGGAGAAAAAGAAATAAAACCACAACATATAGCAGAAGCAATTTCATATCGTGGGCTTGATAGAAAATATTGGTCAATTTAGTTTTTAGGAGAATGATTTGAATTTGGAAAACAAAGAAAAACTTTTGGTGTTCTTCTCATTTAATGAAATACCAAACAAAAAGCAAGAAGCAGTTTTAAATGTGATTGAAGATTTTTCAATAAGCAACTTTTTGAAAAATCCAAAGGCGACAAATTTGCTTTCACAAGAAGAATATCACAAATTGGTAGAAAATTTTGATGAAAGAGCGCTTGACAGTGCAATAGAAAATATGGAAAAGTCAGAAATAAAAATTTTGACTATTTTCTCTAAAGATTATCCAGAAAAATTGATAGATTTGGAAGATAGACCGCTTATTTTGTATGCAAAAGGTGACCTTGGGCTTTTGAAAAAGAAGGGACTTGGTGTTGTCGGAACTAGAATGCCAACAAACTATGGAAAAATTGTTACAGAAAATTTTGTTGAGAAATTGGCAAGAAGCGGACTTGTGATTGTCAGCGGGCTTTGTTATGGAGTTGATGAAATTGCACACAAAAAGACATTGCAAGTCGGCGGAAAGACTATTGCTGTTGTTGGAAGTGGTTTTAATAACATTTATCCGTCAACAAATACCGAACTTTCAAAAGAAATCGCAAGAGATGGTCTTTTGCTTTCGGAATACCCACCATCTTTCAGACCAAAGAGATACACCTTTCCTTTGAGAAACAGAATTATTGCAGGACTTTCTGATGGTGTGTTGATTGTTGAAGCAGGACTGAAAAGTGGAACAATTCACACAAAAGAATATGCCATGGAATATGGTAAAGATATTTTTGCTGTTCCTGGCAATGTCACAAATCCAAAGAGTGAACTTACAAACACCATAATCAAAGCAGGTCAAGCGGAATGCGTTTTGTCTGCTGATGACATCATTGAATACTATGGTTTGCAGAAACAGGCGAAAGTAAATGCCTTTGTTTCTCTAAATTTTGACGAAAAGAAAATCGTTGATTTACTTGCTGATGGAGAAAAAGATTTTGATTATTTGGCAGAGAAATCAAAAATTTCTGTTAATATTTTGAATAGTTGTTTGACAACTTTGGAAATTCGTGGTTTAATAAGAAGGTTGCCAGCACATTGTTATTCCTTGATTGGCAAATAAAGGATGTTGAAAACTTTTGTGCTTGATTTTTAAAGCAACGACTAAAACGAAGAAAGGAGTTTGATTTGAAACTTGTCGTTATAGAAGCCCCAGCAAAAAGGGACACATTAAAAAAATATTTGGGCAATGGATATGAAGTGTTTGCCACAAAGGGACACATAAGAGACTTGCCTGCAAAATCATTTGCTATTGACATTAACAACAATTTTGAGCCACACTATGAAAACAATCCAGACAAGAAACAACTCATTGCTGACCTTAAAAAGAAAGCAGAGAGTGCAGATGAAGTCTTGATTGCAACCGACCCGGATAGAGAAGGAGAAGCGATTTCATGGCATGTTGCTCATGTTTTGGGGCTTGACCCACACACAAAATGCCGTATTCAGTTTAATGAAATTTCAAAAAATGCAGTTTTAAAAGCATTGACTCAACCAAGAGCGATTGACCTTAACTTGGTAAATGCTCAACAAGCAAGAAGAGTTATGGACAGAATTGTGGGATATAAACTTTCACCAATTTTGTCAAAGAAAATAGCACCAAAATTGTCTGCAGGAAGAGTTCAATCTGTCGCTTTGAAACTTGTTGTTGACAGAGAGAAAGAGATTGAAAACTTCAAACCAGAAGAATATTGGAATGTTTCTGCTGAACATGAAAAAGGTAGTATCAAATTTAAGTCAAATTTGACATCTTATAAAAACAAAAAAATCAAAATTTCAAACAAAGAGCAAGTTGATAAAGTTTTGGGCGAAATAAATGGGAAAGATTTTGTTGTTGATACAATCAAAAAGACAAAGACAAAGTCTCATGCACCAGCACCATTTACAACAAGCACAATGCAACAAGACGCTTTAAACAAACTTGGCATGAGTTTGAAAAGAACAACATCTTCTGCACAAGAGTTGTATGAAGGTGTCGAAGTTAAGGGCGAAGGCAAAATCGCTTTGATTACTTATATCAGAACGGACTCTACAAGAGTGTCTGTTGAAGCACAAAAGGCGTGCCGTGATTTTGTTGTTGAAAAATATGGAAAAGATTTCATTCCTGAAAAACCAAACATTTATGCAACAAAGAAGAATGCACAAGATGCGCATGAAGCCATTAGACCTATTTCAATGCAAGTTACGCCAGAAATGGTAAAAGACTCGTTGACAAAGGACAACTATAGACTTTATAAGCTAATTTATGAAAGATTTATTGCCAGCCAAATGAGTGAAGCAGAATATTCAAATGTAAATGTTTCAATCAATGCGGGCGATTATACATTCAAAGCATCAGGCAAAACTTTGGAATTTGCAGGATTTACTGCTGTTTACAAAGAATATGTCGAAGATGACAAACAAGACAAAGATACAAGCAAATTGCCACAACTTACTGAAGGCGAAATTGTCAAAGTTTTGGGTATTAAGGAAGAACAAAAATTCACAAAGCCACCAGCACGTTATACTGAAGCAAGTTTGGTTAAGGCTATGGAAGAAAAAGGAATTGGAAGGCCTGCCACATATGCCGCAACAATCACAATTTTGACTGCTAGAAGTTATTGTTCAAAGGACGGAAAATATCTTGTTCCTACCGAACTTGGCAGAAAAATCACTGAATATCTTGACCAATTTTTCCATGGTGTCATAAATGTAAAATTTACTGCTTACATGGAAAACCGTCTTGACGAAATTGCCGAACACAAAGACGATTGGCATGATGTTGTTGAAAGTTTTTGGAATGGCTTTAAGGACTTGCTCGAAAAGGCAGGTGCAAGCAATTTGACAATGAAATCACAACCAATTGAAACTGATATTGTTTGTGAAAAGTGCGGTCATAAAATGCTTATCAGAGAAGGAAGATATGGAAAGTTTTTGGGGTGTTCAAACTTCCCAAAATGCAGAAATATCAAGCCTTACGAAACGGAAGAGAAAAAGCCTGTTGGAATTTGCCCACAATGTGGCAAAAATGTTTTTGCTTTCAAGACAAAACATGGCAAAAACTTCTATGCTTGCGAAGACAAAGATGGCTGTCATTTTATGAGTTGGGACATTCCTACTGGTGAGAAGTGTCCAAATTGTGGAAAATATCTTATAAAGCGTGGGAAGAAGATAAAATGTTCTTCTTGCGATTTTGAGGTGATGTCAGAAAATTGAGTATTGAAAATGTAACACCAAAATTCTCCAAAAAACCAATTAAAATTGTTGGGTGTGGGTTGGCAGGAGCAGAAATTGCGTTTATTCTTGCCAACAATGGTTTTGATGTTCATATTTTTGATAACGAACTATATGTGCCGAAAGATAAGTTTGATTATTATGACAAATATGAAACTTATCTAACGGAGAATATGCTTTTTGAGTTGGATTGTTTGCACAGTCCACTTTTTTCTATTGCCAAAAGATATGATTTTAAAAATTTTGGATTTGAATATGACGAGACATTTATGCATAAAGTTCGACAATTGCTCAAAGAGCATATCCATATCAGTTTGTTTGATGCATCAATTGACACTTTGACAGAAAACGAAACGACAATAATTGCGACAGGCCATAACACAACAAAACCACTTTTGAACGAACTTGAAAAATATATTGGCAAGATGCGACTGTGTTATTTTCAGCCTGTAAAAATGGTGATTGATGCGAATGGAATTGATAGAGAGAAATTGAATTTTGTAACCAAAAGTTTATGTTATGCAAATTTGTCAAAACAAGAATATGACAATTTATATCAAACAATAGTTGATCTGGACAAAAACTATAACAAACTACAAGCGCTTGAACAGGAGAAACAAATCACAATCGAGAGTTTGTCAGGGCGTGGTCAAAGTGGGCTTAGAAACAGTATTTTAAGACCTTATTTTGACGAAAAAATTGATATTGAGAGAAATTTGAGACCTTATGCAAGTTTAAAAATGACTTACAATGAAAGTGAGAATGTTTTTCTTATAGATGACTTTTTCTCTGCTTTTGACAATGATGACCAAGAGAAAGTCATAAGTCAAATTGATGTCTTGAAAAATGCCAAAGTTGTTAGGTTTAGTCGAGTTAAAAGAAACACATATTTGCTTGCACCAGCATGCTTGAATGAAAGTTTGCAAATTGATGGTCACGAAAATATTTATATTTGTGGTGGGTTGCTTGGCACTGGCGGAAGTTTTGAAAGTTTGTTGATGGCAAATTATTGTGCTTACAGCGTTATTTGTGAGTTGAAAGGGGTGCGAGGCTCTGAACTTTTACAGAAAAACACTTGTATCGAACAAATATTAAACAACTTACTAAAAAAAAGTGTTGTAAATTTTAGGTTATTCAATTTAAAATATGATATAATCAATAATGTAGATATTGATTTGCAAAATTTTAGGAAACAAGTTGAGGTTCAAAAAATTTTGACAAAATCACAAGTTGAAAAATTTAAGGAGAGATTTTATGGAAAATATTTTTAAAGGCACAACTATCTGCGCTGTTAAAAGAGACGGGAAAATTTGTGTCGCAGGCGATGGACAAGTTACAATGCAAAACAGCATTATTTTCAAAAACAATGCAAAAAAAGTTAGAAGAATTTACAACAACAATGTTGTAATTGGGTTTGCAGGCACTGTTGCCGATGCTTTTTCTTTGAGTGAAAAATTTGAAGCTATGCTCAACAAATTTGCAGGGAATTTGATGAGAAGTGCTGTCGAACTCGCTCAAACTTGGAGAGAAGGAAAAGCAGGAAGACAACTTGAAGCTATGATGATTGTTGCAGACAAAAAACAAATTTTGATTTTGGACGGAACAGGTGATGTTATCGAACCTCAAGATGATGTTTGTGCAATCGGTTCAGGTGGAAATTATGCACTTGCTGCAGCTAAGGCTTTGGTTCAAAACACTGATTTGTCTGCAAAAGACATTGCTTATAAGGCACTCAAAATTGCCAGCGAAATTTGCGTATTTACAAACGACAACATCATTGTTGAAGAATTATAATATTTCAGGTTTATGGAGGAATAGAAGATGAATTTTACACCAAAACAAATCGTAAACGAATTGGACAAATATATCGTAGGGCAAACAAAAGCGAAAAAAGCGGTTGCTGTTGCACTTAGAAACCGTTATAGAAGAAGTCAGTTACCAGCTGATGTAAGAGACGAAATTACACCAAAAAACATTGTTATGAGTGGGCCTACTGGTGTTGGTAAAACAGAAATTGCAAGAAGACTTGCAAAACTTGTTGGTGCACCATTCGTAAAGGTTGAAGCAACAAAATATACCGAAGTTGGTTATGTCGGCAGAGATGTTGAAAGCATGGTGAGAGACCTTGTTGAAGTTGCTGTAAGAATGGTTAAGGACAAGAAGAAGAAAGAAGTTGAAGACAAGGTTATGCCTATTGTTGAAAACAAATTGGTTGACGCTTTGTTTCAAAACAGACGTGTTACAATGGTAGATGTAAATAGAGATTTGCTCTTTGAAGATTTGCATAATGGCAAATGTGAAGACGAAATTGTCGAAGTTGTTGTTATTGACAATCCAAAACCTATGATGGCCATTGGCGGAAATGAAATAAACCTTGGTTCTATGTTTGATGGACTTACACCACCAAAACATAAGAAAAAGAAAATGACTGTAAAACACGCTCGTGAAGTGCTTTTACAAGAAGAAGCAGACAAAATCATTGATATGGACAATGTGAATGAAGAAGCAATCACTTTGGCTGAAGAACAAGGAATCATTTTCATTGATGAAATTGACAAAATTATTGGAAAAAGCCAAGCAACAAACAGTGCTGATGTGTCTAGAGAAGGTGTTCAAAGAGATATTTTGCCTATCGTTGAAGGAAGCACAGTTCCAACAAAATACGGCAATGTGAAGACAGACTTTATTTTGTTTATCGCAGCAGGGGCGTTCCATGTTGCGAAAATGGAAGATATGATTCCAGAACTTCAAGGAAGATTCCCAATTAGAGTTGAACTTGAAAGTTTGACAAAAGCAGACTTCAAAAAGATTTTGAGCACACCAAAAAATGCGGTGACTGTTCAATATTCAAATCTTTTGAAAGTGGACAACATAAATCTTGTGTTTAAAGACGATGCTTTGGACGAAATTGCAGAAATGGCAGAACAAGAAAATGAAACAAGTGAAGATTTGGGAGCAAGAAGACTTCATACTTTGATGGAAGCTTTGCTTGAAGATGTTTCATTCAATGCTACTGGCGAGCATCCAATGCTTGATATAATCATTGATAAGAATTATGTAAACAATGTCTTTAAAGATAGACAAAAGAAATATGATTTGAAAAAATATGTTTTATAATACACCTATATTGTGTAGTATGCAAAAATATTATTAAATAACACAACAATATATTGTGGTTATTATTAAAGCAAGAATACAACAATATTATGCAAAAATTTTGTAATCTTGTATTGAAGTTATACGGAGAAAGAGAAATTATGTGGACTGATAGAACAAAGATTCTTTTGGGACAAGATGGTTTAAACAAATTAAAAAATTCATCAGTTGCAGTTATTGGCATTGGTGGAGTTGGCGGATATGTTTGCATGATGCTTGCAAGAGCTGGAGTTGGAAAAATTACGCTTGTTGATTTTGATAAAGTTGACGAAACAAACATAAATAGGCAAGTTGTAGCGACATCAAAGACAGTTGGACTTGCAAAAACTGATGTTATGAAGCAAATGATTAAGGAAATCAATCCAGAATGTATTATAAAAACATATCAAAACCGTTTTTGTAGTGAATTTGCCGAAACATTTTTTACTGAAAATCAATTTGATTATGTTGTTGATGCTATTGACAAAGTCACAGACAAATTGGATTTAATTTGTTATTGCAAACAGCACGAAATCAATATTGTTTCGGCCATGGGTGCTGGAAATCGCACAAATATACCTAATTTCAAAGTGATTGACATTTTCAAAACAAGCAATGATGGTCTGGCAAAAATTATTCGCAAAAAATTGCGTGAAAGAGAAGTTAAATCTCTTGATGTAGTGACTTGTGACACACCAGCAATCAAGTTTGACCGCACTGAAAATCTTTCTGTTGGCAGTATTTCATATTATCCAGCAATGTGTGGTTGTGTTTTAGGGGCATTCGTTATAAACGAACTGATTAAAGTGTCTCAAAGCAATGTATAATAAAACAATTATTGCTTATTGTATTAGCAAAGCATTTAAATAAAAAAAGGACTTAAAAATGGAAATTATTAACGAAAAAGATTTTGCAGAAAAAACCAAAAATGGAGTTGTTTTGATTGATTTCTTTGCAACTTGGTGTGGGCCTTGCCGTATGCTTTCTCCAATTTTGGAAAAAGTTCAAGACGAACTTGGAGAAGGTTTTAAAATTTACAAAGTTGATGTTGATGACAATGAAAAATTGGCTAGAAGTTTTGGAATTATGAGTATTCCAACAATGATACTTTTTGTAAACGGAGAACAAAAAGAAAAGCAAGTCGGACTTATGATGCAAAAAGATATCGAAGATATGATAAAAAAATACCTTTAAAATCATTTTTAGCCTAAATTTTTGCAAATTTTAGGCATGATTGTTGATGTCAAAATTCAAGTTGACTATTGACAATCTTTTTTATTGGTGTTAAAATTGTATTATAATATAAAAAGAGGAAATCAAATGGAAAGAAAGATTTATTTGGATAACGCATCAACTACATATGTTTCAAATGAAGTGTTGAATGAAATGATGCCTTGTTTCAATACAATTTATGGAAATGCTGGCTCAATACATAGTTTTGGAAGAGATGCAATGTCTATTGTTGACCGTGCTAGAGACAGAATTAAAGATGCTATAAATGCTGAAAAATCCAATGAAATTTACTTTACAAGCGGTGGAACAGAATCAGATAACTGGGCAATTATTGGTATCGCTCATGCTTATGCAAACAAAGGTAAGCATATTATCACAAGTTCTATCGAACACCATGCTGTTTTGCATGCTTGTGAACAACTCGAAAAAGAAGGATATGAAATTACATATTTGCCAGTCGATAAAACTGGATTGGTTAGCCTTCCAGAACTTTTGCATGCAATTAGAAAAGATACAATTTTGATTTCTATTATGTCAGTAAACAACGAAGTTGGAACAATTCAAAACATCAAAGCAATTGCAAAAATCGCTCATGATTACAACATTTTGTTCCATACAGATGCTGTTCAAGCAATTGGACACATCAAAATGGATGTGAGAGATATGGAAATTGATTTGATGTCAATGTCTTCTCACAAAATTCATGGACCAAAGGGTGTTGGTGCACTTTATGTAAAGAATGGTGTAAGAATTGAACCAATCACATTTGGTGGAAACAGTCAAGAAAGAGGAAAACGTGCTGGAACTGAAAATGTGCCAGGAATTGCAGGTTTTGGGAAGGCAATGGAAATTGCCACAAGGAATTATATTATCAACAACAAAAAACTTAAAAACATAAGAGAATATTTCCTTGAGAAATTGTCTGAAAAGGTTGAATTTTTTCAAGTAAACGGACATCAATATCAAAAATCAAATGCGATTTTAAATGTTTCATTCTACGGAATTGAAGGAGAATCTTTGTTGATGCTTTTGGATTTGGCTGGTATTGCTGTTTCTACAGCATCTGCTTGCACATCTAAATCATTGTTGCCATCACATGTTTTGAAAGCAATGGGGGTGCCAGATGAGATTGCTCAAAGTTCTATCAGAATCTCATTTGGAACAAACATTTCAAAATCTGATGTTGATTATGTCGTAGATGAAATTGCAAAAGCCGTAACAAAACTTAGAGCAATTTCACCAATTCAAGCAGGGAGGATTTAATTATGTTTTATAGCAAAACGGTGATGGATAGATTTCAAAATCCACGAAACGCAGGCGGAATGCATGGCGCAAATGCGATTGGTCAAGTAGGAAATCCCGCTTGTGGCGATATTATGAAGATGTATTTAAAAATAAATGATGATGGGGTGATTGAGAATGCAAAATTCAAGACATTTGGGTGTTGTGCTGCGATTGCTTCAACAGATATTGCTTGCGATTTAATCAAAGGAAAAACTATTGAAGAAGCTTTGAAAGTTTCAAACAAAGATGTTTTGGAAATTATGGGAGATCTGCCTTTACATAAAATTCATTGCTCAATTTTGGCTGAAGAATCTATTCGTGCAGCAATCGAAAATTATTATAAAACCAAAGAAAAAGAAACAAAAGCGGAAATAAGAAAAACAAAAAAGAAAGCAAAATCTGTTATTGAAGAAGACGAAACTTTGGCTGATGCAGAATAATATGCAAAATATCAATAAATAATGTTAAAAAACTTCTACAGATATTATCTAATTTTTAACTTTAAATTAGATACAGAACAAAATGTAGAAGTTTTTTTGTGCGTTTTTGTTATTATGTTGTTAAAATTGATAGTAGTATGCAAATCTTCAATATTGAAAAGATAAATTATTACATATAAATTTTATTAAAAAATAAATGAATATTTATAAGAGTTAAGTAAAAAAAGATTTATTGCATAATACAACATTTTGTAGTTAGAAATTGCATAATACTCAAAATATGTATTATCTATTCGCAAAACCTGTCTTTTGCGAATAGATTTGGTTCGAGTATTATGCAACAAAAATGTTGTCGCCTTTAAAATTTTCGTGTAATGTATCATGTTTTAAGCTAATTCAACAATGATAATAAATCAAGTTTATAATTTAATACCCCTATTATATTTTAAAACTTGATCTTTTTGTCAATTACAAAATGAAAAACCGCAAGATAAGATGCGGTTTAAATCTAAAAAGCAGATGTGATTTTATATTTGCTCAAGAAGTCTTCTTTGAATTCTGCAAAATAATCGCCCAAAATTGCTTCACGGCTTTGTTCTGCAAGTCTAATCAAAAATCTGAGATTGTGGATTGAAAGCAATTCTGCTCCTAACATTTCTCCAGCATTGATTAAGTGTCTAATGTATGCTCTGCTGAAATGTTTGCAAGCATAACAGTTACAACCTTCTTCAATTGGTCTAAAATCTTCTTTGAAAGAAGAATTTTTTATTACCATTTTGCCAGTGCTTGAGAATGCTGTTCCATTTCTTGCGATTCTTGTTGCGAGAACACAGTCCATCATATCTACTCCCCTTGAAAAACCTTCAAGCAAACAGTCAGGACTCCCTACGCCCATCAAATATCTAGGCATATCGTGTGGAAGCAATGGATTTAAGAGATCCAAAATGTCATACATCACTGATTTTTCTTCTCCAACAGAAAGTCCGCCAATTGCTATTCCGCATTTTGCATAAGGTTTGCAGTCTTCAACGCATTTTGCACGAAGGTCTTTATACATATTACCTTGGACAATAGGAAAAAGAACATGGTTTCCGCCATTGTGTGCTTCATAGCATCTTTTAAGCCATGATTTTGTGAGTTCTCGTGCTTTTTCTGCTTCGGCATAACTTGCACCCGCTTCTGTGCATTGGTCAAGTGCCATGTTTATATCGCTATCCAATGCTTCTTGAATATGCATACAGAGTTCTGGTGTCATCATAAATTTTTCACCACTTAAGTGCGAACGAAATTCAACGCCTTTCTCTGATACTTTTCTCAAATCAGACAATGAAAAAACTTGAAAGCCACCGCTATCTGTAAGTATTGGTTTCTCCCAATTCATAAATTTGTGTAACCCGCCTGCTTTCTCGACAATGTCTTCACCAGGACGCAAGAAAAGATGATATGTGTTTGACAAAATAATCTGTGCTCCCATATCATTTAAATCTTCTGGTCTAAGACCTTTTACTGTTGCTTGTGTGCCAACTGGCATAAAGACTGGAGTCTTTATATCTCCTCTTGGTGTATGCAAAATGCCTGCTCGTGCACCAGTTTTAGAACATTCTTTTATTATTTCATAACTAAAATTTACATCTTTCATGTATAATTTTATCCTTTTGATTTTTATTTTGTTTGGTTTGAGATTTGATAAATAATCATTGAAAAATCAAATTTGAAGTAAAATTGAAAATCTAATATTTCATTCAATGAACATTGCATCGCCGAAACTGAAGAAACGATATTTTTCATTTACAGCGAGTTTGTATAAATCCAAAGTTTTGTCTATGTCACCAATGAAAGCAGAGATAAGCATAATCAATGTGCTCTCTGGCAAGTGGAAGTTTGTTATCAAAGCATCTACCATTTTAAATTTGTATGGTGGGTATATGAAAATTTTTGTTTCGCGCTTTTGTGGTTGAAGTTTCCCATTTTCATCAACACCACTTTCCAAAACTCTGATTGATGTTGTGCCTACAGCAATAACTCTCCTTCCTTCGGCTTTGGCTTTGTTTATTGTATCCGCAACTTCCGGAGAAATTTCAAAATATTCACTGTGCATTTCGTGGTCTTTGATGTTGTCTTCTTTTACTGGACGGAAAGTCCCAAGTCCAACATGCAACAATACTTCAACAAATTCAACGCCTTTTGCCTTGATTTTTTCAATCAATTCTTTGGTAAAATGAAGTCCTGCAGTTGGAGCAGCACTTGAACCATCAACTTTTGCATAAACGGTTTGATATCTGTTTTGATTTTTAAGCTTTTCTTTGATATATGGTGGAAGTGGCATTGTTCCAATTTCAATTAGATGTGCTTCAAATGGCTTGTCATCAGAATATTCAAATCTAACTTTGCAAGAACCATAGTCACCAATTTCTGTAACGAAACATTTAATATTTTCATTGAAAACAATTTCAGTTCCTACAGCAAGTCTTTTTTGTGGTTTTGCTATAACTTCCCAGTTTTTCAAATCAATGCGTTTTTGTAACAAAATTTCGATTTTTGCACCAGTTGTTGATTTGAAACCAAACAACCTTGCTGGCAAAACTTTGCTGTTGTTGACTACCAAAACATCACCTGGTTTTAAAAAGTCCAAGATATCATAGAAATGTTTATGTTCAATTTTTTCTGTTTTCCTGTTGTAGCACAAAAGTCTTGAGTGGTCTCTTGGTTCGATTGGAGTTTGTGCAATTTGCTCCTCTGGCAAATCATAATAATATGTGCTACGCAATAATTCTCTTTGCATTTTATCCTCTATTTTTTGTTATTTTCTGGGAAAGAAATTCCCAAATGATTGTAAGCATTTTCAAGAGCAATACGCCCCCTTGGAGTTCTGGCAATAAATCCCAACTGCAAGAGATAAGGCTCATAAACATCTTCAATTGTGCTTGCATCTTCACTGATTGTGGCTGAAAGAGTGTCAAGACCGACAGGCCCACCGCCAAATTTGTAAATAATACTTTCCAAAATTTTTCTATCAATGAAGTCGAGTCCCAAATCATCAATTTCCATTTTTGCAAGTGCTTGGTCTGCAATTTCCTTTGTGATTTTTCCAGAGCCCAAAACTTCTGCATAGTCTCTGACACGCTTCAAAAGACGGTTTGCAATACGTGGAGTTCCACGAGAACGCTTTGCAATGTCCAAACTTGCTTGGTCGTCAATATCTATGTTCAAAATCTTTGCAGAACGCTTGATAATGATTTGAAGTTCGTTATTTTCATAAAGTTCCAAACGACAAATTACACCAAATCTGTCTCTTAATGGACTTGTGAGCATACCAGCTTTTGTTGTTGCGCCAATCAAAGTGAAAGGTTGGATTTTAAGACGCATATTTTTTGCTGAAGGCCCCTTTCCTACGATAAAATCCAGAGCAAAGTCTTCCATAGCTGGATACAAAATTTCTTCAACACTTTTGTTGAGTCTGTGAATTTCATCAATAAACAAAACATCATTTTTGTTTAAGTTTGTCAAAATAGCGGCAAGGTCAGCGGCATGTTCGATAGCAGGCCCTGATGTGATTTTAAACTGTGAACCGAGTTCATTTGCAATAATATGTGACAATGTTGTCTTTCCAAGTCCTGGTGGGCCATACAACAAAACGTGGTCAAGAGCATCTTTTCTTGATTTTGCTGCTTTGATATAAATATCCAAACTCTGTTTAACCTTTTCTTGTCCTACATAGTCAGAGAGTTTTGTGGGTCTAAGTGAGTTTTCGATTTCGGCATCTGTCCAATTTTTTGTGCTTGTAATAAATCTATCTTCCATATCGTTTCCTTTTCTATATTTTGTGTATTATTCAATTTACTTCACAAGAGTAACACACTATATCTTGTGACTTGTGAAATGTTTCGTTTTTAATTTTAAACGCCAAAAGTCAAAAAGTTTTTATTATCTGCCAAGTTCTTTCAAAACTTTCAAGATGATTTCTTCGGCTGTTGTGTTTTCAGTTGCTTTGCTACGAGCAAGTTTGTAGGCATCGTTTTTGTTTACTCCCAAATTTATCAAAGTATCAACAGCATCATTTAGTGCAGTCTCGTTGTAATTTCCAGAGAGTTGAATGTTGTTTTCAATCGCCAAACCATTTGTAGAAACTTTATCTTTAAGTTCCAAACAAATTCTTTCGGCACTTTTCTTTCCAAGACCTTTGATTTTTGAAAGCATGTTGCTATCTTCGTTAATGATTGCAACTATCAAATCAGAAAGCTTCATGCCAGACAAAATTCCTATTGCCATTTTTGGTCCAATCCCTGAAACAGTTATAAGTTTCAAAAACATGGCTTTTTCTTCAGTTGTAGCAAATCCATATAAGCAAACGCCAGTATTTTCGCTGACTTGCAAATATGTCAAAACCCTTGCAGTTTCACCTTCCATAGGCAAACTTACCAGAGTGTTGTTTGAGATTGAGAGTTCATAGCCCACCCCGTTTACATCCATAGTAAGCAAGTTTTCTCTTTTTTCTTCGATAGTGCCGACCAAAAATGCTATCATGATTTCTCCTTTAAGTTTTCATAAAAAATAAAATTTTAACTTTCAATAAATTTTGTCAATTCTTTCCAATTTTACATCATATTGAAATTGAGACGAGGATTTATTTGACTGTGACACAATGCAACTGCCAAGGCATCGGCAGCATCGTCTGGTTTTGGAATTGAAGCCAGCCCTAAAACATTTTTAACCATAAATTGCATTTGTCTTTTGTCTGCTCTGCCGTTTCCGGTGAGTGCTTGTTTAATTTGAATAGGTGTGTATTCAAAAGTTCTGCCACAATATTTTTGGCTCGCAAGAACAATAACTCCCCTTGCTTGAGCAACTTGAATGACTGTTTTTTGGTTTTTGAAATAAAACAACTCTTCAATTGCAACTTCATCTGGTTTGTAAGTCTCAAAAATCACACGCAAAGATTCGTCAATGTGTTGGAGTCTAACTGGGAAAGTTTCTTCCTTTGGCGTTTCAATAACGCCATAATCAACAACAGCATTATTTTTGTCTGTATCAATAATTCCAAATCCAACAATCCCATAACCAGGGTCGATACCTAAAATTCTCATGTTACAATTTTAATAAATATTGACTATTTTGTCAAATGAAAACAGCTTATAAAAACATTTTAGTTCGCTTTTGTTAAAACAGTAAAATTTGGGCAATTAAAGATAAAAATATTTAAAATAGAATGTTGGAAAAATAAAATAGCAGACAAAAACATCTGCTATTTTTAATAATTAAAACTGATTTTGAACGATTGTCGTTTTATTACTTAAAGGTTTTATTCTTCATCTGGAAGGTTTACATTGTGATAAACTTCTTGAACATCATCCAAATCTTCAAGAGCATCAACCATGCGTTGGAATTTTCCAAGTTGTTCTTCATTTAAGTCAACATACATATCAGGAACGAGAGCTGTTTCGGAAGAAATTACTGTGTAACCCTTCTTTTCAAGTGCTTCACGCATTTTTCCGTCTTGATTTGGTTCTGTGATAACTTCAACTGCATCCTCATCTTCAACAACGTCAATTGCACCTTCTTCAATCGCATCAAGAATCAAAGTGTCAACATCTTCTACATCAACTACAACAACAATTCCCTTTCTGTTGAAAAGATAAGAAACACAGTTTGTAGAGCCCAAACTTCCGCCGTGTTTATCAAATGAGTGACGAACATCGCCAGCTGTTCTGTTTTTGTTGTCAGTAAGACATTCAACAATAACAGCAGAGCCACCTACACCATAGCCTTCGTATGTAATTGATTCGTAGTTTACCCCAGCGAGTTCTCCAGATGCTTTTTTGATTGATCTTTCAATGCTATCGTTTGGCATGTTGTTTTGCTTTGCTTTTGCAATGATGTCTTTAAGTTTGCTGTTAACGTTAGGGTCTGCTCCGCCCATTTTTACGCAGACAGCGATTTCTCTTCCAATTTTTGTGAATATTTTGCCTCTAGCGGCATCAGTTTTACCTTTTTTGGCTTGTATGTTATGCCATTTTGAATGTCCAGACATGATAATCTCCTATTTTTTTGTTTATAACTCCTATAGTATAATATATCAATTAAATCTTGTCAAATGAAAATTTTAATTTTGCTATTGTAACGATAAAAACTTTATGTTATAATATATATGAGAGTGCGATAAGCACACATTGGAGAGTGTTTTTTATGATAGAAAAAGACGAATTGACACAGGAAATTTTGTTTTTTGATTATCTTGATGCTGCAGTAGAAGCATATAAGACAATGAAAAATGACCCAACTACAAGTTTTTACGATTCAGTAAGAAGAAACAAGCGTGCACCAAAAGTTGGCGATGTCGCAGGCAGTGATGTTTTGATTTCAAAAATCGTTTTGGCATTGAGTTTGTCGAGAAGAATTTTTGTGTTGGACATAAGAGAAAGATTGCAATTTTTTAAATTTGATGAAATAGAAAAAAATCCAAAATTTGCCACTTTTAAGGCAGAAATTTTTAAAACCGAACCAGAATTGACTGGTGCAGAATGTGCAAACATTTTGAAACAAATTTGCAATTCTATCGCCCATGGAGATGTCATTCAATCGTTTGATTTTAAAGCATATGAAGCGAAGATTTCAAAATATTATAAAACTATTGGAACACTAGCTCCAAAATCTTCAATATTAGCAAAACAGTTGGGAGAAATGGTTGAAGAATGTTGCACTTTGAAGTTTTATTATCCATCATATTTTACTTTTGCACCAGATGGGACAACAAAGGTCAAACGTCCAAAACCAGTAAAGAAAACTCTTTCACTTTCATATAACAAATTCAAAGATTTGATGCTTGATTTGCTTGGTGATGAAAATAACATTGAGCATTATCCAATATGCTATGGCTATGATGCTGGAAAAGAAAAACTGATTACTTTTGATGAGAAAAATGGAACACAAGACCTTGATCTCACCCCAGAGCAAATGCGTGCATTTTATGATATATACAAGGCTTATGCGACCCAAATGCGAGAAAGAATGAAGACTGACAAGTTTGATCAATTCGCAATTTATACCGCAATTCAAAATGTTTTGCTTTCAGATAAGTTTGCATATTTGAAGTTGAAAAATGTTCAAGATACTGGACTTGCTATTCCTGGTGATTTGGATTATGCAAGAAAAGATGTTAATGGTCTGAAACAATACATAGTTGAAAAGGATTATCAATTTCATGAAAACAATGTTCAAGAAACATTGAGAGCAATGTATGCAAATTCAAATTTTGAGTATGTTTATAAAGAAATGCTTGCCACACAAGTTGTATCAATGCTTGAACTTGCCGAACAAAACAACTTGCTTACACAAATTGCTGATTGTGATATAATTAAAACTCTTGCTTGCAAGACTTATGGAGTGACAGAAGCAGAATTGACACAAAAACATATGAAAAAGACACTCAGTCGTATTAGAAATTCAATCGTACATGGAAATTATATAAACAATGTTGGTGATAAGATTGAAATTTTTGACCAAGTGTCTGATTCTGACGAAACTTTGGAACATAAATTTACCATTCATTCTCGTGATTTGGAAGAAGTAAAAGACAAATGTTTTGAAGTTTTCAAAATACATAAAGCCGAACTTGAAGCAAAAGAAAGTGTAACCACAGATGAAACAGAGACAAAAGAGACCGATGAATCAACAGTTATGCCTTCTAGCACAGCAAAGAGAGAAGATAGAACAATTTAATTAGATAATAATATTGAAGATACTAGAAATAGAGATATAAATAAAAAAGAAGTTTTAGAAAAAATCTTAAAACTTCTTTTTGTTTATTTCATACATGATTATTGAACCGCTAACCCCTGCATTTAGGCTTTCAATACCCTGTTTCATAGGAATTTTTACGGTCATATTACACAAATTTGCGATTTCGTCACTTACGCCTTGACCTTCATTTCCAACAACAACACCAACTTGTTTGGTTATGTCGGTTTCAAAGATGTTTTTACCATTCATATCACACATAATCAAGTTAAAATTTTCTTTTTTTGCCATATCACAAAAGTCTTTTCTTGTCATTTGATTGACTTTTGAATCAAAAACAGCACCGACTGAACTCCTAATGAGTTTGTCGTTTTCTTTGCGAACAGAATCAACCAAAAAGATATATTCAAAGCCACATGCAAAAGCCGAACGAATCAAAGTCCCAACATTTCCTGGGTCTTGAAGTCCGTCCAAAACCAAAAAATTTGTTTTTGGTTTTTCTACCACATTTTGTGTAAGGTATGCAATGCATAATACTTTCTGTGGTGTTTTTGTGTTTGCGAGTTGTTCCAAAACAGATGGCTCAACCTTATAAATTTTTGTGTTTGGTTCAGTCTCGAATGGCAAATTGTCAAGACATGTCAAAATGCAATCAATGGTTATTGATTTGTTTTGAATTGCATCTTTAATAATCTTTATATTATCCAAAAAAAGCAAAGACTTGTTTTCTCGTTTTTGCTTTTTTATGTCTAATATGAAGTTTTTACTCGCCTTTTCCATTAAGCCTTCTTTGCAACTTCTACAAGGTTTGCAAATGCTTCTGGTTCTCTAACTGCCATGTCAGCAAGAACTTTTCTGTTGAGTGTAACGTTTGCTTTTTTGAGTCCATCGATAAATCTGCTGTATGAAATATCGTTCAATCTGCAAGCAGCATTGATTCTTGTAATCCAAAGAGCACGGAAGTCTCTTTTCTTTTGTTTACGGCCAATATAAGCATATTGTCCGCTCTTCATAACTTGTTCTCTTGCTGTTCTATAAAGTTTACTCTTTGCTCCAAAGTAACCTTTAGCTTGTTTTAAAATTTTTCTACGCTTTTTAACTGCGTTTACTCCTCTTTTAATTCTCATTTTTCCCTCCTAATTACTTGCAGAGCAATGTCTTAATGTTGCTAGCATTCTTTCCAGCAATGTAAGACCCTTTTCTGAGTTTTCTTTTACGACTTTTGCTTTTGTTTGTCAAGAAGTGACCTTTGTTTGGTCTTGCATACTTAACTTTTCCTGTTGCAGTGAGTGAAAATCTCTTTTTTGCACCACTGTGTGTTTTCATTTTAGGCATTTTCCTTTTCTCCTTTTAAATTTACGCTTTCTTTGGGTTGATTACAACAAAGACATTCTTTCCCATGATTGCTGGCTCTTTGTCAATAGAACCATATTCTGCAAGGTCAGATACAAACTTTTTCACGATTTCAACAGCATTTTGTGAATATGCTTGCTCTCTCCCTCTCATACGCAAAGATACTTTCACTTTGTCGCCATCTTGCAAAATCTTTTGAGCATTTTTAAGTTTGAAACTGATGTGATATTCATCAATTCTCATAGAAAGTTGAATTTCTTTGATTTCGCTGATTTTTTGATTTTTGCGAAGTTCTTTCTCCTTCTTGATGCTGTCAAACTTATATTTCCCGTAGTCCATAAGTCTGCAAACTGGTGGATTTCCGTTTGGTGACATAAGCACCAAGTCAAGTCCGCTCTTGTCTGCTATGCTTTGTGCTTCGGCTGTTGTCAAAACACCAAGTTGTTCGCCTTCTTCGCCAATCAATCTTACTTCTTTTGAAGTTATTTGGTCGTTGATCAATAATTCCTTAAAAATTGTCGTAATCTCCTTTAAAAAAATTTGGTAGGACGAAAAGTTCTACCAAATATCACCAAATCAAAAATTTGTAAATACAAATGAATTATTCAAAATTTTTGACCACATCAAAACGAAATTCGATGGGTGAGAAGGAGAACTTCTACTTTCTTACTGCCATATAATATCACAATGTCATCTTATTGTCAATCATTTTTTTACATTTTTCCTCATTTTTTCAAATTTCTTTGACTTTTTTACATTTTGATTGCTTTCAGTTTTCTTTTTACCACTCTTTTCTCGCCTTTTTGTTTTTATCCAAGAAAAAAACATCTTTAAATAAGAAAATGGTGAAGTTTCCATAAAGCGACTTGTTGTCATAACCACCGTTTCGCAATTTTCAACCGAATAATTTTTCATCATGGCTTTGCCAAAAATTGTCAATCCTGCAATAATCGAACTTATAAGGCATGTAACAATAAAATTTATTGTTTGGTCTGTTATGTGCATGTTTAAAACCAAACTCACCCCACCTGCACCACTCAAAATGCCACAAATATCGCCCACAACATCTCCGCAAAACGATGAAACCTTTTCAGTGTTCTCGCACAAAATAACTGCTGTTGGATATCCGGTTTTGTCTTTGTATTTTTCAAGTTGTTCAAAATCTATTGAAGTCACAGCAACACTTATCATGTCAAAAATCACACTTACGACAATAAAAAAGAATATCACAAATATCGACAAAAAATTGGGCAAATTTGGAAACATGCTTTGTGATGCGACGCTAAACACGATTGACAAAGCAACAGACAAAATAAGTGTTTTAAACGCCCATCTAAAATTATTCTTTTTCATGTTGTATTATATTTCATTTAGATTGAAAATAGGACAAGAAGAGCAAGAAAGGTTTTGACTAAAAACAAAAAACAAAACAAGAGAAAACAAAGAAGGCTCTTATTATAAAGAGCCTTCTATTTCGTCAATTTCGTCTTGAATCATAACTTTAAGTTCTGGAATCAACTCGCCAATTGGAATAAACACTGGTTCGCTGTCATTGCCACGAAGTGTAACTTCTGCAGTTCCGTTTGCAAGTGTTTTTGGACTTATAACAACTCTAATTGGCACTCCCATAAGTTCGCTATCTGTAAGTTTTACACCAGCAGACACTCTTCTGTCATCAAACAGAACTTCAATGCCTGCATCTTCCATCTTTTTGTATAATTCGTTTGCAATGGCACTAACATTTTCATCATCAATTCTAATTGGGCAGAAATGAACTTGCCATGGAGCTATTGTCATAGGCCAAACAAGACCTTTGTCATCGCCTTTTTCTTCAATTATGCTTGCGAGACACCTACCAACACCAATTCCATAACAACCCATAATAGGTTCTTTTGAAGTGCCGTCAGGCATATTGATTTTCATGCCCATAGCTTTTGTGTATTTTGTTCCAAGTTGGAAAATGTTTCCAATTTCAATACCACGAGTAAGTGTCAACTCTTCGCCACAATGAGTGCACTTTTCTCCTGCACAAACCAAAGAAATATCAACAAATTCTGTGTTAGGCAAATCTCTTGTCATGCTTACATTTTTCAAGTGGAAGTCTTTTTTGTTTGCACCTGTAACAAAATTTTCAAGACCTTTCAAAGTTTTATCAAAGTAGACATGACTTCCTTCTGGCAAGTTTAAATTTAAACAGCCGATGTTTCCTGAGAAAAGTCCATATTCTTCAACATCAACAGGTTCAAGTTCACTTCTAACGCATTTTGCAAGTTTGCTTTCGTTTACTTCGTGGTCGCCTCTCAAAAATGCAACTACCAATTTGCCATCTTCGACACATTTATAACAAACCGCTTTTGCAGTGTGTTTTTCGTCAATTTCAAGGAAATTGCATACTTCATCAATAGTATGAGCGTTGCCAGTAAAAATTTCTTCCATTTCAAGTGGCGTTTCTGCTTTGTTTTCGTCACAAACTGAGACAGCAACTTCCATATTGCTACTATAACCGCATTTTGGACAGATTACGAGGCTGTCTTCACCAACATCAGTAACTGCCATATATTCGTGAGAAACCTTTCCGCCCATAATTCCATTGTCGCCTTCGACAACGACAAATTTTTTGAAACCAAAACGCTTATAAATGCGGATGTATGCTTGGTAAACTCTCTTATAATAGTTATCCAAATCTTCTTGAGTTAAGTGGAAAGAATAGGCGTCTTTCATAGTAAATTCTCTTACTCTAATAAGTCCGCCTCTAGGTCTTGCTTCATCACGGAATTTTGTTTGAATTTGATAAATCATGCAAGGCAAATCTTCTGGGCTTGTTGCAGTGTTCATCATCATGTGAACAGCAGCTTCTTCGTGAGTCATTCCAAGAAGCATATCGTGTCCGGTTCTGTCCTTAAAACGCACCATTTCGCCTTTGATTGAAGAATATCTTCCACTCAAATCCCAAAGTTCTCTTGGCATAACAACAGGAAACAAAACTTCTTGTCCATCAAGTTTATTCATTTCTTCACGAATGATTTTTTGCATTTTGAGACTAACTCTTTGTGCTGGTGGCATCAAAGAAAAAATACCAGCGCCGACTTGTTTTATGTAACCTGCTCTCAAAAGAAAGATGTGGCTTTTAAGTGCTGCGTTGTTTGGTGTCTCTTTTATTCTTTTTCCTACGAGTTTGCTTAATCTCATTTTATGCTTCCTCCTCAATGATTTGGTCGAGTTCTTTCTTTATTTGATAAAGTTTTCCGGTTGTCTTTGACAATTCTTCTTGTGAAAATTTCGCCAAAACACTTGCTCTTTCAAAAAGTTCTTGTGCTTTTTTGAGCGGGAGTTGTTCTTTTTCCAACTTTTCAATGATTTCTTCCATTTCTTTTATTGCGTCTTCGTAACTCATATTTTACTCCTTTTTCTCAGGGATTGCAACTATTGTGCCGTCTGCAAAATTTATCTCCAATTTTTCTTTCATTTCAACATCTTTTGCAGAGTGAATTGGTTTTTTATTTTGTTCTATCTTTGCATAGCCAAGTGACAAAATTCTTGTTGGATTAAGTTTGTCAAGTTGGGCAAGTTTAAGTTTCAATGCATAATCTTTTTCAACCAAATATGCATCAAGTCTTGTGGCAAGTTTGGTTGTCAATTTTTCGAATTCTGCTTGCTTGTCTCCCACCACATCTTCAATCATTGAAAGAATGGTGTTTTTTGCGGTTTGATACTCCAAATTTTTGTCTGCGATATAACTCTCAAGTTCTCTCTCAATTCTCAAAATTTCTTTCTTTAAAGTTATTTTCTGAAGGTTTGAGTCTTTTGTAAGAAGTTCTGCCGCAGCACTAGGTGTTGGTGCTCTCAAATCTGATACAAAATCAATTATTGTAAAATCGGTTTCGTGTCCAACAGCAGAAACAATGGGCTTTTGGCAGTTGTAAGTCGCCCTTGCAACCACTTCAGTGTTATAAGCGGACAAGTCTTCCAAACTTCCACCGCCACGAGCAACCACAACAACATCAACATTATCATAATTTGAAAAGAAGTCTATGCCCTGTGCAATTTCTTTTTCCGCGTCATTGCCTTGCACTTTTGTGTTATACAAAACGATGTCAACTGCCGGATTTCTACGCCAACTTACATTTTTTATATCTTGAATAACCGCCCCATCTTTTGATGTTACAACACCAATTCTTTTGATAACTTGTGGCAATGGCTTTTTGTGGCTTTCATCAAACAATCCTTCTTTTTGAAGTTTATCTTTGAGTTCCAAAAATCTTTGATACAAAAGTCCTTGTCCAAATGGCTCAACTTTGTTTACGACAAAATTAAAACGCCCGCTCTTTGCATAATAGTTTGGTGAACCAGTGACAATGACTGAATCGCCTTCTTTAATTTGGTTTGCAATGTCACCATAAAAACTCACACAAGGAAGAGAACTTTCTTCATCTTTTATGCTGAAATATGTAGCAGATTTTGATAACGAAATGCCAAAAACTTCTCCAACAATTTTGATGTTATGGAGAAGTTCCTCGGCATTAAAGATATCTCTAATGATACTATTAAATTTCGATACACTTATCGTATAGTTTGTGTTTGTCATCTACTCTTGATTTATTATGGCAGAAACGAGTCCATTTATAAATTTTGAAGACTTTTCTGTGCTGTATTTTTTTGCCATTTCCAAAATTTCATTTATAGCAACCGCCTTCGGTGTTTTGCAATATTCAATTTCGGTAAGTGCAAGATAAATGAGTGCCAAATCAACCTTGAAGAGTCTGTCATAGTCAAAGTTTTTAAGATGTTTTTCGATTTGTTCTTTCAAGGAGTCTTTGTTTGCTTCAAATCCTGCCATTATGTCTTCAAAAAACTTTTGGTCCTCATCTTTTTTAAGTTCGGTCAGGTTTTCTTTTGAAAGCTCTTTGTCACAATTATGAAACAAACTTTCAAAAATCAATTTGAATGCATTTTCTCTGGCATCGTTACGCATTTTCCACCTCTTTGTCGCATTCTACATTGATAACATGAATGTTTATTTTAAGTGGTTTGAGTGCAACCATTGTTGCAAGAGAGTTTCTAATGTTTTCTTGAACTCTATATGCAATGTCGGGCACGCTGAATCCAACATAGATGTTGATGTAAACATCTACTGTAAGTGCTCCGTTTTTCTCAAATTTGATTTCAACACCATCGTCATAGCGATTGAACAGACGTTTATACCAAGGACGAGAAGAGTTTGTAACACTTTCTACGCCATTGATTTCTTTTGCTGCCAAGTTTATGATAGAAACAAGAATTTTTCTATCCAAAGTAATCTTTCCATTGTTGGTGTCCTGGTTTTTTGCTGCCATAACCTCTCCTTGTATATTTACAAAGACATTTTATCACATCTGGCTATCAATTTGCAAACTATTCTGCTGGAATTATTATAATATTTTTAAGTTCTGTGCCGAGTTGTTCTCTTACGATAGTAGAAATTTGTGCTGCTTCGTTTTCATTGATAGATGCACCTTTGACAACAACATTGACTTTTGTGTCAGAGATTGCGATAACACAATCGCTAAAACCTTGTGCCTTGATAAGCCCTTCAACGGCAAGTTCTTTTTCCATTGTTGAGATAAGGTCAAGTTTTGCTTGTTCTGCTGCTTTCACTGCAACATCTGTTGAAGATGTGCTGTCAATGATTGCGTCATAATACAAAATTTCTTGATCTCTTGTGCTTGCCCTATCATTTCTGTAAGATGCAAAATAACTCAAAGTTGTAACATTTGTGTTTGTGTTTTTTACTGAATTGTTTAAAACAATGTTGAGATATCCAGTCACTCCCAAAAGCACTACCATAAGTGAAAGGATAATTATTTTAGTTCTTTTTTTCATAATTTTTGCTCCTTTTAAAAATTTTTAAGCTAGAATAGTTATGCTTGTCCTGTCGATTTCCAAAACCGTTTCAACTGCGCTTAAAATGTTCATTTTCACCGAAAAGTTTTCCGCTCCTTTGGCGACAACTACCACCCCCTTTATCGTTGGATAAATCTCCTTCATCACAACCGGTTTGTTTGAAACCAAAATAACAGTTTCTGTTGTTATTGTCGTTTCTGTTCCGCCAGATGCAACTGATTTGGTTTCGGTGTCAGTGGCATATTCATAAGAAAATCCACTTTCCAAAGTTATTATGACATTCACACTTCCAACGCCAGAAATCTTGGACAATACATTTCCTAATTTATTCTCGAGAAAGTTTGTATATTCCAAAGCAGACGAGTATTCTTGTGTCGATTCGTTTTGACTATTGTCAGATTTTGACTTACCTCCTCCAAAGAAAGAAAAATAAACCACACATACCACAAGCCCAACACATACGGCGAGCCAAATTTCAAAATGTTTTATGCTTTTTATCTTCCCCCAAAAAGTTTTCAATTTATTCATTAAATTTCACCTCCACATCTTTAAGCAGTGACTGCTTTTCAATGATTTCCAAGATTTTAAGTTTTGCTTTCGCTATATCTTTACTTCCAAATTTTTTGGTATATTCTATATCGCACAAATCGACAAAAACTCCATAAATTTCTAGTTTCTCACTCAATATGTTTGCATTTATCGAAACAACCACTTTTTCAAGCCCCGCTTCCTTTATGTCTTTTGCAACTTTCTCATTTAACGCTGTGAGTTTGTCTAAATTGAATTGATATAAATAATCTTCTTGAAGTTCGGTGCTGCTTCCAAAGTATTTTGACAAATCAAAGTTTTTCCCAAACAGTTTTGGCAACGGCATAATGATTACAAGCAAAATGCAAAACGAAAAGATAACTTTGGTATATTTGTTTATCTGTCCTTCTGGCAAAACAAACTCGGCAAGCACTGAAAGAATTATCACTCCAACGATGGACAGAAGCCATGCAGAAATTGCTCCCATAATTTTCTCCTTTTGTTATGTTACCAAATTGGCACTGCACATAATAAGTCCTGTAAGCACAAGATACATAAACGCCACAGCCACAAGCAGAGCGACAAGAAGCGAAAGACTTTTTGATAGGTCAGAAATAAAGTTTGCACTTTTCTTATCACCAATAGGTTCAATTATTGCACTCATAAATTTTAGAGAGAACATAAAAATCACAAGATTTAAAACTGGAGATATAATTGTTGAGAGTAACAGAAAAAGCCCAACCCCACCTATAGCATTTTTGATAAGCACACTGCTTGCCATGATTATAGAAAGTCCATCTGAAACATATCCGCCCACGATAGGCACATAACTTTTGATGGCATATTTGGCGGTTCGTATAGAAAGTCCATCGACAGCCCCAGCCATAACGCCTTGGATACTTACAAATCCAAGAAAAATTGTAAAACACAGACCAATCGTCCATTTGAATGCACTTTGCAAAAAGGAAACGAATTTGTCTAGTTTGATGTTGTTTGAAAGATTGCCAACAATTGAAAACACCATTGAAAAGATAAACATTGGCAAAAGAACGCATGTGATGAGAGATACAACAAGATTGCTTATGAGTGCGATTGCTGGCTGATATATCCCTACCGAAACAGTTCCGCCAACGGCAGTCAAAAGTGTGAGCAAAATTGGGAAAATTCCGTCATACATATTCTTTATAGTTGTGAGTGTTGTTGTCGTGATTTTTATTATTTGCACAAGCGAAGTTCCCAAGAAAATTATAACAATTCCATAAGTGACAAAATGTATGATGTTACCGATAGATTTTCCGTTTGTCATTGGCTTTAGATTTGATACCATTCCGCCTAGTATTGATATAGAAATGATGCTGGCAATTATTGGCATATAATCTTTCAGTCCTTCCCAAAAGATGCCTAAAACGGCGGAGAAAAACGACTGCGAGTCTTCAATATATTCTCCACTCATGATACATCTTAATTTGTCAACAAAAGAGTTTGAATCGAACAATTCCTTTGATGTTTCAGTCAGTTTTGCAACAACATTTTCTATTTCTTGAAAGTCGAGATTTGAAAGTTGTTTGTCAATTTCATCTCCAAGTTGTTTTTCAAGTTCTTTTTCAGATTCATCTTCTGCGCAAGCTATGTCAGGATAAAATTTGAAACCATTTGCGATGTCAATTTTGCCATAAAAACACGACAGAAACACAAA